>Ga0315277_10001011_pt1 | contig 42040 bp, 35 predicted proteins | sample YL17G05_15_MG_FD_203695 | JGI IMG/M metagenome (GOLD analysis project Ga0315277, IMG submission 203695) | Sediment microbial communities from Yellowstone Lake, YNP, Wyoming, USA - YL17G05_15 | ecosystem: Environmental > Aquatic > Freshwater > Lake > Sediment | place: USA: Wyoming | collected... | reverse complement strand
TTAGTTCATCGGTTGGAAATGTCAAGGAATCGGATATCATGCTCGCTATTGCCGCAAAGAGTATCATCATTGCGTTCAATGTTGTCGTTTCAGCTGAAATGAAAAAACTCGCGCACATGGAGGGTATTGATATCCGCGCGTATAACATCATTTACAAAGCTGTTGAAGATATCGAAAAAGCGATGAAGGGACTTCTCGAACCGGAGTTCAAAGAGGAGATTACCGGTACTGCGGAGGTTCGTGCGATTTTCAAAAAAGCAAAGGGCGCGATTGTCGCAGGAGCGGTTGTGACATCAGGACATCTCAAACGCGGTGGCAATATTCGAGTACTCCGCAATGGTGCAAAAATATGGGATGGCAAGCTCGGCAGTCTGAAGCGATTCACCGAGGATGCTCGCGAGGTCGAAAGCGGTCTCGAATGCGGGGTTTTGCTTGAGGGGATTACGGATCTGGCAGAGGGCGATGTGATAGAGGAATTCGAAATGGTCGAAGTGCCGCGAGTGTAAAAGGGCTTATCTTTAAAACATTAAGGTGTAATATGAAATTCAAAGTGGTAGTCAGGGAAGGTATGGATTTCGGATATATTGTCGATGTTCCATCGCTTCCGGGTTGTTTTTCACAAGGTGACACTGTTGATGAAGCGCTTGCAAATATCAAGGAGGCGATTGAGCTTTACATTGAAGACATGAGCAAGGAAGAAATAGAAAAAGCGGCATCATCAAGCGCCGAGCTTTATGAGGTCGCCGTTTAATGGTTCATCGATTACCCTCCATAAGCGGTGACAAAGCGGTTAAAGCATTTCAAAAAGGGGGATGGAAGATCAAGAGCTGGAAAGGAAGCCATATAAAATTAGTAAAAATGGGAGCCAAAAAGCCAATAATTATCCCAGTACACAAAGGAAAGATGCTTGATAGAGGTTTACTTTTATCAATTATCAAACATTCGAATCTTACAATAGAGGAATTTATAGAGCTTTTGTAAAATGCATTTAGCATCTGTCTTTGCCAAGCTTATGATATACAAGTCGAGATGCTTGAGATTTTGCAATTCGAGACGGTATAAGGGCTGATGAAACCCCCGATAAAGAGGAAAAAGCTCTTTATAATATTTTATTATCTATCACAAAAATAAATAACCATAAAATGCGCTGTCCCATTTTCCCTTTTTCCCTTTTTCCGCGATTCTGGGTTACAAATTCAATATTTTGGAAAAAAATGTTTCTCCAGGCACGTCTTTTATTATTTTTTAACCCAGCTTGATAAGAGTTTTATATAAGTATTGCAGCTATCAAACTTCTCTACGGTTTTTTCCATAAAAAAACATCTTTCTTTTTTTGGTAATACTTTGCAAGCAATTATGAAAGCTGTTTTACACCACGGATCCATTGTCTGATATTCTCCTTTCAATCCACTTAACCAACCTGCCTCCTTATTTCTATAAGCTGTCAAAATGATTTCACGTTTAATCGTGGAAGTCGAATTGCTATATCTATTCAGTAGTTTACCTACATTATCTAATTTAATAATATTATTGAATAATGAACATATTGACAGTTGAAAATATTCATTTGATTTAATTAAGTCGTTATCAAGTAAATCTACTAACTGCAAACCAAGAGGTTTCCATTTAATATTTTTACCGTTACTCACAGATATGAAATAATGACAAACCACACTAAGTGCTGGAATCAATTTAATAATATTATTAACGCAATACTCAATAGCACATGGATGCCCTACTTGAGCTAATCGTCGTAAAAACCAACGTAAACGTATATAATCAGGTTCATCTTGTTTGAAATATAGTTCGAATATCTTTTCAATTGTCGAAGATTCCAACATTCTTATAATTTTTGGCGGTAAAGATTCTAAACCGATTGTTTGATAAGGATTATCATTAGAATATTTTCGAATAGCATCTAATATTTCCTTTTCCTCAATATTGATTGGATTGTCTTCGACCATCTCTTTGCAATGGTCTATAAATTTATTCACAGATAGTATTTTTGTTTTGTTATTTTGAAGGATTAGTTTTTGTTGTTTATCTAAGATGTCAGCAACAATGTTATGTATTATTCTCGCTTCTAGCTCGCTATTAGCAAATATAACAATATCATCGCAATAACGGCAATATTTAAAGCCGCGGGCTGTTAAACTACTATCTAAAAGTTTCATTGCTACTTCAGCTATTAAATGAGCGGGATATGGACCGATTGGTATTCCTCTTGATACATTTGCTGTAATACTTTTTAAGAGGCTCATTATATATTTTGTACATGCGCTCGAAAACTTAATGTTATCAAGCTCATTTTCAATTGTATGATGATAGATTTGATTGTAAAAATCAGCAATATCTAATATTATTACATATGAGTATGATTTAGAGATACCTAAACAACTATGCCAAAAAATCTTCCATGAGTAAGACGCATCATATAAACGATGAAATTTATCAGGCCAAAAGCGGTAGCTAAATACTTTACGTTCAGATTTTGGAATTCTTTTTGATTCAATTATCGATCCATATTGATATATTATTGATGTAAAAAGAATACTATCAAGCGGTGATAATTGAGTTGCAGCTCTATAAGAAAGTTCCCCTTTAGGAACAATATATTTTCTGGAAACTCCAGGAGAATAAGAGGATAAATCCAGTTTAGAAAGTTCTGAAACAGCTTCATCTTTTAAATCATAAATTATTTGCAATTCAATTGGTCTTGGGAATAAGTCAGTATCACTGAACTTAATAAGGTGGTTGATTGCCCATTTAATTGATGATTCATTTAATCTCATGTTAATCTCCCATACGTTATAATATAATTATATTATCATAAATAATGAGGAAGATGTTTTTGGCTATTTTCCTCCACAATCTTTATCTCTTCATCCGTTAAGCCATAAAGCTCATAAACGAGGTTTTCTATCTGGCGGTCGGTGGCGTTGATTTGTCGCTGGTAAATTTCACGTTCTGATGCGCTTTCGGTTGAGTGGAGTCGTTTAAGTCGAAACCAAGATTTATATTTATTTTTAGCAAAGAGTTTCGTCATGGATGCCTCCTGCATTTGCACTAAATGGATTATACAAGGAAAATGAAGTCGTGGCAAAGGTTGGATTATAGAGAGAGCAGTAGGTCATGCATGGTATAATTCCAAATCCTATTTTCGTGCTGAATTACGAACATGACTGCACATCAAGATAAAGATATATCAGAAAACTACCTCACACCGAAAGAAATCGTGCGCGAGCTCGATTATTACATCATCGGACAAGAGAAAGCGAAAAAAGCTGTCGCGGTCGCGCTCAGGAACAGGTTCCGACGTCAACGGGTCGAGGGTGAAATGAAAGATGAAATCACCCCTAAAAATATACTCATGATCGGTCCCACCGGAGTTGGTAAATCCGAAATTGCACGACGACTCGCGAATCTTGCAGGAAGCCCGTTTATTAAAGTCGAAGCGACCAAATTCACCGAGGTCGGTTATGTCGGACGCGATGTCGAATCCATGGTGCGCGACCTGATGGAGATGTCTGTCCGGATTGTCAAGACCAACCGCATGACTGAGGTCGATGGCGAAGCTGATAAACATGCAATCCAGAAACTCGTTGAAATACTCCAGCCATTTCCCAAACGTTTGCGAAACGCTGGTCCCGAGGATATCCCTCGCGAGGAGAGTCTGTTCAAACCGAAAGAGCTGCCGCCATCGCCAAATGAGGATGACATGTATCCGCAGATTACGAGAATCAGAGAACGTTATCGCGAGCGAATTCTAAGCGGAGGCATGGATGATGAGATTGTCGAGCTTGAGGTTGAGGAGGTTCAGCCGCGAATAATCGAGATATTCTCATCAGCCGGAATCGAGGAAATGGGGATGAATTTTCAGGAGATGTTCGGCGACATGGTTCCGCGCAAGATGAAAAAACGCAAAGTCACGGTCAAGGAGGCGCGGGAGATACTCAAGCATCAGGAAATGCAGAAACTTGTGGACATGGAGGCTATAATCCGCGAGGCTCAGACCAAATGCGAGGAAGCAGGGATTATATTCATCGATGAAATAGACAAAATCGTCGGTAGCGAGCGCACGATGGGTCCTGATGTTTCCCGTGAGGGTGTTCAACGCGATATACTCCCGTTGATAGAGGGCTCCACGGTGATGACGAAATACGGACCAATCAGAACTCATCACGTGCTCTTTATAGGCGCCGGCGCGTTTCATATCTCCAAACCGAGCGATTTAATACCGGAATTCCAGGGACGATTTCCAATCCGTGTCGAACTCGACAGTTTAACCGCTGATGATTTCAAGCGAATCCTTAAAGAACCGAAAAATGCTTTGACTAAACAATATCACGCATTATTGAAAACCGAGGGCGTTGATGTCGAATTCACGGAGGATGGTATCGAGGAAATCAGCAAGGTTGCATTTAGAGTGAACGAGGAGACCGAGAATATCGGCGCGCGACGTCTTCACACAATCCTTGAGAGAGTCCTTGAGGATGTCTCATTCGATTCGCCGGGGAAATCGAAAAAGGTTGTTGTCGATTCAAAATATGTAATCGAGCATGTCGGCGATATCGCGAAGGATCGTGATCTGAGCCGTTATATACTCTGATGCAATTCCAAAATAGCTCTGTCTATTGCGTTTCAAACCGTACGGGCGGGTTTATGGTTCATGCGTGTAATATGTGCATTCTACATAACATAATAAATGCGGATAAAAATCTTCAATACCTCAGAAACCCGCCCAAATAGACCACTACATCGTATCAAGGGCGGGTTACATCTGTACTTGGTTTTATATAAAAGAACATGACTAACAGAAATTTAGAAGTCAATTCGTTATAGCAAAAAACCCGCCCGTACCCTAAAATCAAAATCCTGGAAAATGTTATTCAATGACCAAATATCAAAAATCAAAGAACCATGGGATGATTTCCAAAAGCGTGTTATCGCACTCGAAAAAGGTCACGCGAGACCGATTTTTTGCGGATGGTTCGAGGGCGCGGTAATTGCATCGGTCATCGGACTAATCATCATCGGACTTTATAATTTCGCGGTGCGCGCGTTCTGGATTTATTTTATTGGCGCTCTTCTTTTCGGATGCGGTATCGCGATTATCATAATGCTGCATCTCGTGAAATTAGGGACATCAGCTGAGATCAAAGCGCGACTTCGATTAATTGAAGAACGCGGGAAAATAGCAAGATGCATCTATCTTAACGGCTCTCTTCCTTCCGATGAAAACTCGGAAAAAGGATTCTGCAATTTGTACAATCAAAACCTTGAGGATTATCCGTATTGCATCTATTGTAAAAACTACAAGATGGGTGAGGTTTTGTAAAAAATTTCAAATGTCACAAATACTGGTCTATAATTACATCCGTAGAATTCAATATTAAAACCAAGAAGAACATCAATGGAAAAAAAAATAAAGAAACAGGACTTCGATTATCTCGTACGACGGGAAATCCTCCGCGCGATGAAACTCGGATACACTCCCGATGAGGTAATCGAATCGATAACGCGCGTCACAGAACACGGATTCGACCTCAGCACCGAGGATGAACCCAAAACCGAGGAGAAGAAAAAGAAAACCGCTCAACCGGTAAGCAAGCGCGAGTACGCCAAACCCACGGTCGCGGTTATCGAGTGCAGCCTTGAGCAGTCATGGGACATGTGCACCGTGCTTCGCGAGTCGCTCGAATACGAGTTTTTCCCGGTCGTCCTCAGCACAATGCTCACCGAGGGGAAAAAACTGTTGCAGTATCTTGGCGAGAGAACCGTATATGTCACTACTCCATTCCATTACAACGATGTCCATGACATATTGAAAGAATACGGCAAAGACCCGTTCAACCTGGATTTGCTTCTCAATAAAAATTTCCTCAAGGTTCTTAAAAGCCTTCATAAATACAAGGTGGTCGGAGTGCTCGCGCGTGATGAGGATTCCCTTCGAGCCGCAACGAGTCTCGTGATGGCATACATGAAAGACAAAGCTAAAGCCACCACAAAAGTGCTGACTACCCTTCTCGATGATAAAAAAGCGATGAACGAGCTTATAGCAAACGCAGAGATTGTTGTCCACGCTCCTAACTGCCGCACCGAAGCGCAGGAGCTTCTCCCCTGGGGCGTAAAAAAAATCGAAACCGTCTTCGATATAGATTCAGATTCAATAAAGGTCTTGAAGGAATATCTGGATAAGATTAGGTATTAGGGAAAAATGATGATATAAACGTAAAATCTATGAATCCATCTCGCACCTACTATGGACTCATGCTAAGAATTATTTAATGGCTCTTTTTTCCACTTTGAAAACTACGTGCAGAATTAATAGCAGCTATAATAGCCTCTTTCTCTTGATCTTCAAAATACCACCAATTGGTACTCCATACTCTATGAATTCGCCAACCGAGTTTTTCCAGCATTCTCTGTCTTGCACGATCTCTTGAACGTGCAACAAGGGAGCTATGATAGCTAGCACCATCACATTCGATTGCTAAAAGATTTCTGCCTTGTTCTTTGACTACAATGTCGATTAGATAACAACCGGCACCATATTGGCATTCTATTTCATAACCCTCATTCTCAAGGAATTCAGCTACTTGCTCCTCAAATGGAGTATCACAATATATTATGTTAGATAGACCGTCCTTTCTTCTTACAAATCTTTTGCTATCAATTCCGAAATTACTTCCCTGTTTTATGTTTTCCAGTTCATATAGTAGCTTTTTAAGACAGTTAAAACCTCTACTTTGAGCACCACTTGCTTCGAGATCAGATGCCTTTAATGAAGACACTACAATCATACCACTACGTGAGCGAGTAATTGCAACATTAAGACGACGTTCCCCGCCACTTTTAACCAAGGGACCAAGCACAGCAGCATTGAATATTCCTAAAGAATTTTTACCATATGTTAAGCTTAGTATAATTCGATCCATTTCATCACCTTGAACAGTCTCAAGGTTTCTTAAGAAAAACTTTGATTCATCAGCACAAAATTCTTTAACTTTTCCAGGTGCTAATAAAATTAATTCGTCAATAAGCTCCATTTGCGGTATATTCATTGTAACAACGCCTAATGACTTATTAGGATATTCATTCACATGTAGTTCGATGAGTTTTACTACCTCCCTAGCTTCTGTAGGATTATTCCTAGCTCCTGCAGTTTCGGAATATATTGCATTAGGTACATAATGTAAACGACGACCTATTCCAGTAATATGATTTGGTGGATACATTTCTAACCGACTATCATAGAAGTAATCATTCGAGAAGCGTATTAAATCAGGAGTTTCACTTCGATAATGTGACATCAACATTACGTGTGTTTCATCATCAGAAAAAACACCACCGAATTCATCTAATAGACTCTCACTTATACCGAAATCTTGTAAATCTTCTTCTAAATCGGGATTGACATAGCTTACAAAAAAATCCGTAGGAGGCAGTTGATTCTTATCCCCTACAATAATAACCTGTTTCCCAAAAGACATTGATAGAAGACCGTCTGGAACACGGATTTGTGATGCTTCATCGAAAATGACTAAATCAAAAGGTACACCAAATTGCTCAAATATATTTGAATCTATGAGATTTGCAAGCGATGTTGGGCTCATCATCCAACATCTTTTAGCTTCAAGCAGATAATCTACATGAGTATTGACTAATTCCCGCACTGTACCTCTTATTCGTTGTAGACTTGAAAGACGCTGTAATTCCGATTCACTGTGTCTACTTCTGAAAGATGCATCGCTCATGTATTGCTGGGAGCGATATTTAAGGTTTTCAAGAATCCAAGTCGTTAGATTTTCATCTTGTTTAACAAAAGTATTTAAGGTTTGATATAGTTCCAAGCCAGATAGTTTAGCAATAGGCTCGCATAGTCTAAGGAGGTTAAATAAAAAAAGCTTTTCTGCTTGGTTTGAGGAAATACTACCATCAAGTACTTTTTCCCATAGTGGTTTTATCTCGGGGAAAGCTATAATTTTCTTTTGCCAACGTTTTTTCTCTAACCAAAGTGGATAACATTCTATCTCAGAGATGATTTCAGCAAGATATTCTCGAAGTCCAGAGTAACCTCCAAGGCTTCCGGGTAATTCTTCGAACGAAGAAGATAAAGTTTGGTATGCCTTCATCATAAATTCTTTATGTTTTAGTAACCCTTCCTTTAATATAATCCACTTAGGACTATCTATATCAAGCTTTTGCTGACCTCTAAGATATTCAAAAGCGTCTCTCCAAGAGATGACATCGTTTAAAAATATCCAATCAGGATTGGTTTGTTTTTCGGATTGTAATCCTATATATTTAGGTAGTACCTTAAGCTCATTTTGACAATAGATAAATTCTCTTTGCGCTTCGAAAGATTCAAGAATTGGACTAGACCTATCTCCATCATTTTTTAAACATTTATGGAGAAAATCTCCAATTTTATTTACAGATTCTGTATAAAACTTTAAAATTTCATCGAAATTGTCAGATTGACCATCCGGAATGGAAATCTTACTGATTTTGTGCAATATACTCTCTATTTGTGAAATTGTATTTTGGTCTGGCAATTCCCAGAAATTTTCCCACTTAAAACCATTGCTTTCGAATATATCTACCTTATCACGATATTGTTCAACAAGTGTTGCAGCGGCTTTTAACCTAATAATATTTTCATTATTAATATATTGGTCAACATCATAACATAATTCATGAGCAACAGATATATAGTTTTCAGTGAGTTGTACGAGAATGGAATGGGCTTTTGAAGCTTCCCTAAAAGATTTTAAATCTTGAACAGTTGTTACTGCATGAAGGTTTATATCACGCCACTGCTTAAAACCACGTGAAGGTATACTTTTATAAGCTTGTCTTAGTGTATATTTACATTTTCGATCATTGACATAATGTAAACAATAGCTTATTGCATTAAAACCATGTTCAGCCATTGCTTCGATATGCACCCAATTATTAGTGGTGGATATCCGCTCAAGCGATATTAAATCCACAGGCTTTGGTGAATTTTTCACACTGTTGAAGCATTGTTTTAATTTGCTAATCCATCCCTCAATAAATAATACTGGATTATTTGTGATTTGCCACCAAAATCGTGGAATAGAACATCTAGTATTTAAAAGATTTAAAACCAGTTGAAGTTGAGCTTTACTTGTTTTTAACAGCAAAGTCTTTTTTAGACCTATTTGCTCGCATATATGCAGGTACTCCTTTTGAATATCCTTAAGGTTATCTAATTGACATGAGTAATAATTCAATCGGTCAAACATTTCCGCCCAAGTTTGCACTTTCTCAGTTGAAACGAGATATTTAGCTTCGGCTTCTTCTTGGTTAGAATTTGTTTCTCCTAGAACTAATGGATGGCGTTGTTCCAACAAATCAATACGCTCTTTCCATATATTTTCCAGATGCTTTAATTCTTTTATAGTGATATTTGTGTTTCCAATCAGCTGTGGATGACAAGATGGTTTCTTTAAAACTATATCAACAATATCAAGTATTTTATCTATGTTATAATCTGCATCCATTGGGTACTCGATACCTACAGATGCTGAATATTCCGCAATTTCATTTAATGATTCAATCTCACAAAGAACATTGTCTATTAATGCGATTAGTTCATTTTTTAAATTCCAATTATTATCAAAATCCTCGAATCTAACTTTATTCCAAATATTATCAGAATTTGATAAAACCGATGAAAGTCCTGGCCATTGTCCGATTGAATAAAGGAGTTTATCCAATCGCTCTTTAGATAGGGCATGCCAGTTATTGATTGCAAGATTAGGTATATATTTTAAATCCTTCCTCAGTTGAATCATGCCCTCTATTGCCTGACGTTTTGGAATTCGCAAGGAAGGATGAGTTTCGGATCGTCCAAAATTTACTCTTTCGTTTAATAATTTGCGGTTCTCTTTTAACTGTTCAAATGGGTAATTTTTAGGTTTTGGACATTGACCTGTCCTGAATTTCTCAGTGGCTTGCTTTAAAAATTCCCTTTTATCTAAATCCTCATCATGTAGGTTAAGTAAAATCGGTCTTAGTCCACAATTGGTCAATCTTTCCTCAACCTGCGTTATTGCTGCTTTTTTGTCGCAAACGAGAAGTACTTTTCGATCTCTGTATAGGGCATTACTTATTATGTTGGCTATAGTTTGAGATTTCCCTGTTCCGGGAGGACCCTCAACCTGTAGACTGCAATTGTTATCCGAAAGTTGGATAACTCTAAGCTGGCTATCATCACAAGGCAAAACTAATCCTAAATCTTCTATTCCATCATCTGAAATTTCACCTAATGTTACGCTTTCAACTTTTGTGCCCTCAATTTTTGCCTTAATGACTGGATTGTTAGCTAATGCTCTCCTTAAAAAAGCATCTGTAAGTCGTTGTTGTACAACCATATGCTGACTGCTGAAAAGTCCAATGTAATTATCGGATTTTACTAGACCTCGATTGCCAAGCTGTGTTTTCAGGTAATTTATATTATCTTGTACATCATCTATTTGGTCTAATCTTTTTGGGCTTATTTTTATACCTAAACTATTTAAATTAGTTGATAAGACTGGATTGAGCTGCCAAGTTGCATCTTCTGAAACTGAAGCTTTAATTCTTTCCCCAGTAGTCTTAAGTGAAATACGTTTCAAATAGATTGGAAATAAAGCGGTTCGTATTTGTTGTCCTCCCCCAGCAATGGTTATCTCTAATGCGCCACTGCTGATGAAAGCGCAATACTCACCGCGTTCACGGATACGGGTTTGATAATTTTTAAAAAGGTTCCTTGCGATTGGATCGCTGGTGGTTCCGATTGTAAATGTCCCTCCATTGGCTATTTGACTAAATTCAAACTCCTGAAGCTGTCTGAATCGCTTAATTGGCATTTTTACAAGAGGATTGTTCAGCCCTTGGGTTGTAGACTGTTTAAGCCACTTCTCCAAATATTGCGCAAATGTTTCAGGCATAATTCCCCATCAGAGAATCAGAAAATAAATATAATTATATCTTAGTCGTATTAAAAAATCATCAGTTAGATATGCGATTATTTTTTAATGGCAAGGATGCTAATCTCATTTTTGGGGTCAGTCCCCGGTAAAATATCATCGCAAAACCAATATACATCAGCGTTTGCAGAGCACAAATCCGGGGTCAGTCCCCAATCCCCGCATGGTTAAAAAGTGCAATCCAATCAGGAGAAGGATTGCACTGACTTGGTGATTTAAATCATCTAAAACTCATATAACGGTTGCTTTTACACGATCATCCTGTGACATCGAAGCGAGCTTTTTAACTTCATCAACGCTTAGTCCCAATCCTTTGGCTACACGTTCGCCATAATCCTTGTCCGCTTTGTAGAATAGAGCGGATTGTCGAAGTTGAATCCGCGTCTGAGCGTTTTTAAGATGCGAAACGATATTGCTAATCAAATGTGCTCGATCATCATCGGACATGACCTTGCGGTATAAATCACCCGGTTGAACGAAATCGATATCACCAAGTTCATACGCATGACGCGCTGCCATTCCTGAAACATCGATTGGTGGAGGCGTCACTTCCGGATCCGGAGATGGACCGCCGAAACTGTTAGGCCAGTAATTCGGATCGCCTCCGCTGTTATTGTCCAATCTCATGGAACCATCACGCTGGTAGCTGTTCATCCGGCATGCCTTCGGAGCGTTTATCGGAAGCAGGTGGTAGTTAGGACCAAGTCTGTGACGATGTGTGTCGTGATAGCTGAAAAGCCGTCCCTGAAGCATCTTATCCGGGGACGGTCCAACACCGGGAACGAAGTTACCCGGTGAAAAAGCCGCCTGCTCTACCTCGGCAAAATAATTTTCCGGGTTGCGGTTAAGAACCAATCGTCCGACATTGACAGGCGGAAAATCAACGTGAGGCAATACTTTTGTAATATCGAAAGGGTCAAACCGATAACTTTTTGCCTGTTCCGGTGTCATGATTTGCACTTCAAGACGCCATGATGGGTATTCTCCACGTGAGATTGCATTGAACAGGTCGCGTGTGGTGCAATCCGGGTCTATACCCCGCATGCGCTCCGCCTCCTCACCTGTAAAATTCTGAATCCCCTGTTCTGTTTTGAAATGAAGCTGAACCCAATAATACTCGCCTTTCCTGGTGTACCACATATAGGTGTGACTGCTATATCCGTTCATGTTGCGAAAAGCCTTTGGAGTACCGCGATCCGAGAAAAGGATTGTGACCTGATGTATTGATTCAGGAGTCAGGGATAGGAAGTCCCAGAACATGTCCGCATCCTTGAGGTTAGTCGCTGGATTGCGTTTCTGGGTATGGATAAAATCAGGAAATTTCAAAGGGTCGCGGATGAAAAATACCGGAGTGTTGTTGCCGACCATATCATAGTTACCCTCCTCGGTATAGAACTTCAGCGCGAAACCTCGAGGGTCTCGCTCTGAATCCGCCGAGCCCTTCTCACCACCAACAGTGGAGAATCGCGCGAAAACCTCGGTTCGCTTCCCTACCTCGGAAAGGAACTTCGCGCATGTATATTTGGTTACATCGTGAGTAACCTCGAAGTATCCGTGCGCGCCTGCTCCCTTGGCATGTACAACCCTCTCGGGAATCCGTTCGCGGTCGAAATGAGCGAGTTTCTCGATCAGATGGACATCCTGAATGAGCACTGGTCCTTTGGAACCGGCGGTCATTGAGTTCAAATCATTGTCGACCGGCATCCCAAAGCCTGTAGTTAGTTTTTTCTTTTTGTTCTTCATTTTAAAATTTCCTTTCTGAAAAATTATTTTATTTTTTTTTCGGGATCAGTCCCCGGTAAAAATTTCATAGCAAAACAATTATAAATGAGCGAATCAAGAGGTCAAGTTGGGGTCAGTCCCCATGAGACGAGATAAGCTTGAGAAAAAATACTACTCGCAGTTCAAGATTGTGTTTGACGCAATCCGTCAGCTCATGACAAAAGCGGATAAGGAAATTAGGAAAATCGGGTTCAGAAGATGAGCGAGAAGTGATGGAGATCGGAATAACGAGGTCATTCCGGGTAGCTTCACGTCTTGACAAGGTCAAGTCGGACTATAGTACTTGACTTTTTTCTAACGATGTCACATGATATAAAGTGTCATTTCATAAACTTATTATCAATTTACCAGACTTTGAAATAAAGGAAAAAAAATATGCTTGTCACCATCGCGGTAATTCTGTTTATCCTGTGGCTGGCGGGGTTGATTACGGCGCACACTCTCGGCGGTTGGATCCACATCCTGATCGTCATCGCCGTTGTCATGTTTGTTTTAAATTTACTCGGAGGTCGAGGGGGCGGGGATTAGCAGCCCGGAATGACGCAGACATTCCGGGTAGTTCCCCGGCTTGACAAGGACAAGTCGGGCTACATTCTCGCAATTCAGGATTGTGGTACACACTCCCAACTGCTTTACCGAGGCTCAGGAGTTGCTCCCCTGGGGCGTAAAAAAAATCGAAACCGTCTTCGACATAGATTCAGATTCGATAAAGGTCTTGAAAGAATATCTGGATAAGATTAGGTATTAAATGATGGCGTACATAAGTTTTTTGTGAAATATTATATTAAAAATGGAACATACCACGATTTTTGTACAATAATCTAAAAATACCTAGTTAATTGTGTCGGAAAGCGCAGATCTAATAAGGAGGGCATGCTAGGCTATGGTGCTTTCGGGAAAATAGGAAAAATGAGAAAATAGAATAAGTACATTTTTCATAAAGAATGGAGAGAAACAATGAGTGGAGTAGCAAGTTCAATTTCTACGGGGGGAGGTGGTTATGCTTTCGAAGTGAAAGTCCAGACGTCCCTAGTTGCTGGAATGCTCTGTGGTAATGCAGTTCCAGGTTTGCCTATTGGAACAATTGATAAAATTAAACTTCAAGCAAATGACCTAGGATATCAAACTGATGATGCCGTTGTATTCCTCAACACAACTTCTGGCAGTTCACATCGCTTGCTATGTCAGATTAAGAGTAACATTACATTCACGAAATCAGATGATGATCTTAGTAAGTTCATTGCTGATGCTTGGGCTGATTTTAATAATCCTTCACTATTTGATAGAGAAAGTGACTGCATTGCTTTGATGACGGGATTATTAAGTCAAACCGATACAAACGAAATGCTAACATTGCTTGATTGGGCTAGACATACTGACGCAATCGGATATCACCAAAAAGTAAACGTATATAAAGCTAAAAAGATAAAACTAGATGTGGTTCGAGACCACTTGACAAAAGCCAAAGGTAGTAGTGTCTCTGATGATGAATTGTGGGCATTCATGCGTTCTTGGATATTACTTCCGATGGATCTTGAGAATACATGTTCAGCTAAGTTAAATGACATTTTTGGAATGCTTTCATATTCTTTGGAAAATCCTGATGATGCTGAAAATATCTGGAGTAAGCTTTTAAATTATGTTCAAGGTGCAGATGCAGCAGGTGCTCAAATTGATCCGAGTTCCATACCCACCGATATCAAGCAAGCATTTGCATCATCGACCATATCTCATAATGCTGCCTTAAGAAGGCTTGAAGAGCATAGCGATATTATTCGAAGTAGAATCTCTGATACGATCGGGAATGTGCATATATATCGAAAGAATACTGAATTAGAGATTATTGATGCAATCCAGAACTTCTCCTGTGTAATAATTACAGGGGAAACTGGATGCGGAAAATCAGCTCTGGTGAAGAATGTTGTCGAACTCTCATTTAATGTACCAGTTTTTTACTTCCGCTTAGAGGATTTTAATGAGCCACATCTGGATGCCACACTGAGCAAACTTCGCGTTAATGATCGGCTTAATCGTATCTTCAGTAGATTTGCACTCTTGCCAGAGAAATGGATTGTCATTGAATCTCTTGAAAAAATACTAGAATTCAATTCAACTGGAGCGTTCGAAGATTTATTGGTATTTTGCTCAAAAGATCCGTCATGCAAACTTGTATTTTCTTGTCGTAGCTATTCATTATCAAATATTGTTGAGCAAATTCTTACATCGCACAAACTAATGCTTCAAGTCATAAAATGCCCCTTACTATCTGATTCTGAGTTAGATTATATTAGAGAGCAGATTCCCTCGCTAAAGAGTATTCTTGAAACCGATGCATTGAGACCATTGTTGCGTCATCCAGCAATTCTGGAGATTGCATTTCGAATCAGCAAGACCACGCAAAACGTAATAGATGAAAAACAATTTCGGGAGAAGTTTTGGAATGAAGTAGTAGGTAAGGAAATTGATCGGCGAGAAGGTCTTCCTGACAGGAGAAAGTCAACATTCGAAAAGCTAGTGATCGCCAGAGCAAAGGCAATGTCAATTGGTGTTTGCGTGTCAGATTTTGATCCTTTAGCAATTAGCAAACTCGAGGAAGATTCCTTAATCATTCGGTATCAGTCAGATTTAATAGCTCCCAGTCATGATGTGTTCGAGGATTGGGTATTGGATATGTTCATTGATCGCACTTACCAAGCTAAAGGTGACAAACCGCATGAGTTCTTTTCATCGGTCGGCTCGGAGCCAGCTATGCGTAGAGCATTTCGCTTCTGGGTCTATCGTCAAATTGGACAAGATGTGGCGAATTCATCGGTTCGCGATTTCATTTTGGAATGCATGAGAAGTAAAGATATAAGCCCTTACTTGCGGGATGAAATAATTACAGCGGTGCTGATGTCTCAAGAGCCATATCATTTTCTCAATAGCATAAAAAGTGAATTGTTAGAGAATGATGCAACATTGCTAAAAAGATTCTGTTTCATCTTACGCTTATCGTGTAAGATGCCAGATTATGAATTCCTGAATCAGTTAGGAGTTTCACAGACGCATGATAATCTGTTTGGTGCGTTGTTACTTAAACCTGATGGCAATGGATGGAAAGCAATATTTGAATTCATATTGAACAATCTAGACAGATTCGATATTAAATTTATTCCCGATTTTGTTACTTTACTTTCAGATTACGCGAATTCAAGAAGGTATTTTAATGAGCCACAAACTGCAGCTCGGGAAGCTGGTCTCATTGCTCTTCACCTTCTTTGTTTCATAAAGGATTCCTATCATGACCCAAATATCAAGAGATTGCTGGTGGTTATTTTTGCCACTATTCATGAGATTGATGATGAATTCTGCGATCTGCTTGATGCCGACTTATTTGGGGATAACCGAAACGATATGGGTCATTATTTTAGTTATATAGATGAGTATTATAAGCTGGCACTAGCTTCTTTTGACGGAGCTTTCCTATCAAGGCATAATCCGGATTTGATTATCAAAACTGCTTGGTTAGCCTGGGTCGCAGATGAAGATACAGAAAAAAACGCTATGTACCACAATTTGGATATTCATAAGTATTTCGGCTTAAGAGGAATACATGGAGACATAGATTTATTCCCCCCAAGCGGTCTAAAGGGCCCTTTCTGGAGTCTGCTGAAATTCCATGAAGATAAAGGTTTACATTTGATTCTGAATCTATGCAACCACGTTGCAAAATCATACGCTAAATCAGAGATGGGCAAATCAGAAATATCGATGGTTAAATTAGAGTTCCCGGATAGTACTGTCATCGAGCAAATTTGCAGTGATAGGTTATGGGTTGCATATCGGAATGCATCAGTTGTGCCACATATCATTGAAAGTGCACTCATGGCATTAGAGAATTGGTTAATCGAAAAACTGGCTTCTGAGGAGGATAATAGTGAGATCATTGATTATATATTGAAAAACAGCAACTCAGTGCTGATTACTGCCGTTATCACTGGGCTAGCTGCTGGATATTGGAAAAAGCTTGGGGAGTTGTGTCTACCGTTGCTGAAAGTCAGAGAGTTTCTGCAGCTCGATTTGCATAGACCAATGTTGGTAACTGCCGGTTCAATGAACATGCATTTATCCCAAACTCATGATTATTCAAGAGAAGTATATTTTGAAGAACGTAAAAAATCTGATAGTTACGAATGGCGAAGAATGCAATTAGAAGATGTTATGAGGAACATGTTGTTCAGCGCTTATAAGGATCAGATCGCTAAAATTCTGGATGACTACTATTCAGCACTTCCCCCTGTGGATAAACAGACTGAGGAGGACATAATCTGGAAGATTGCTCTTGGTAGAATGGATCTGAGAAAATACGATGTTATAGCAGTTGATGAAGAAAAAGAAACATTCACATTATCGGCGCCAGAACCAGAAATATCCATAAAGGAAGTCCAACTACAAAATGAGCAAAACATTCAACTTACTAATAGATTGTATCGGTTACAGAAATGGGCTGATGGAAAGTTGAAGGATAAAGATTCCGATAAAGAATGGTTTAGTAATATTCATGATGTTTTCTCTGAAGCAATTGCACTAGAAGGAGATGATCAAGTTCAGCAACAAGAACATCCGAATTATCTTTATGTGAGAGGAATTTTTCATATTGCAGCTGTCTACATCAAAAATTATATTGAAGAGCTAACAGAAGATGAGTTGAAATGGTGTTTTGACATAGCAAAAAGCGTAATACAAGTGGGTTCAGATGATCCAATAAGTTATCAGAAACCCAAAAGTCCTTATGGTGAGTCTGTTTTAGTAGAAGCCTTTCCCAACCTAATGAGTCTTGATTCTGCGAAGATTGATAAAAGTGATCTGAAGAGAATAATCGCAATAGCAATCACTCATCCCGACGAGACGATCAGAAAAGCCATTTCAGTTGGATTACGCGATTACCTATGGAAGTTGGATCCGGCTTTTACCGAAACATGCTTTTGGGGAAGTCTTGAATATGCCAGGTTGGTTCTTGAGATACGGGATGAAATGAGAGAACCCTGGTATCCTCGTCATCAAGTGAAAAAACATACACAGACATCTCCACAACTTGAAAAACTGCGAGATAAAATCATAAAAGAGAGGCTTCAATTTGACTTGAGGATCATAGATGAAATTACTCTAGATACCCATTCATATTTGAGTATGATGTGTGCATTACGGATGAATTTTCCAGATTCAAGTTTTAGTGCTTTTATAGCTCTAATAAGACAAATATTGAATCTACTAATAGGTTTAGAGTCCCAAAAGAACAGTGATAAAAGTAACCTACATTTGTATGGGCTAGGTCCAGAATTTTGTGAAATGTTGGGTGAAATTCTTTTATCTCAATCGTTGGAAATTTCAAATCAACTACTTCAATCACTACTGGAAAACATTTCTACTTCTCCTGAAATGACACAATGGGTACTTAGTTATCTTACTTACGCAGAGGATAAAATCCAAACAGGAGAAACATATTGGGCAATCTGGGAAAAAATAACCAATGAAATAATCCCTATTGCTAATCATGATGCAAAGTTAGCACATGATAATAGAAGGTTTCAGCCTTTTCGACAAGTATATCGGTATCCCTTGTTTCTCTGGATTAACTGGACAGGACATGAGAATGATCATCGGCTTATCAATATGGGACGAGAGAAAATTATTCACTTTTTTAAGCAGACTGGTAATCATCCAATAATATTTGAAAGCTACCTTAAACTATGTTTCCATTTTGCTGAGAAGTTCCTTCCTGACGGATTGACATTAATTAATCGAATCCTGCAGGAGAACGATCCAGCAACAGTGTTATCTGGAACAAATACTATTTACTATTCTGAGCGCGTGCTTCAGAGATTCATTAGTCAAAACATTTCAAAACTTCGGCAAGACGTGGTTCTAAGGTCTAATATTTTGAATATTCTAGATGTATTGATTGAGTGCGGTTCATCAACAGCGTATTTCCTCAGAGAAAGAGCCATCGTATCACATCGATAATTCTCACTACGACAAAAGGGACAGAGCCCATTTCTCAATCGAGATCAGTCCCCGGTAAAATTTCATCGCAAAACCAATATACATCAGCGTTTGCGGGGCATAAATCCGGGGTCAGTCCCCAATCTCGCCTAACCTACCACAACTTTATAATTCGCAAGCCGCCGGTTTCATCAGCGACATATGCATATTTGCCTGAAATGCAGACACCATCGGCATAACCCGGAGTATCAATGAAACTTACTATGGATGCCGTATCGGGCGGATTTATGTCTATTATCTGAAGCCCGTAATCGCCATCGGTTATGAACGCGTAACCTCTGGATACCGCAACATCGCAAGCCTCGCCTGAAGTGTCCACGGTTTTCACGATATACGCTGAGCTGGGAGGGTCTATATCTATTATCTGAAGCCCCTGATCATCATCCGCAACATACGCGTAACCGTCGGATTCCTCAACACCAAGAGAGTATCCCAGAGTGTCAACTGTTTTGATGATAGACGCTGAACCCGGAGGGTCTATGTCGATTATCTGAAGTCCCGCATCCTCATCCGCAACATACACATATTCGCCATATCCGTCCACATCGCTCGCATAATCCGGTGTATCCACGGTTTTCTCGATATACGCTGAACCGGCAGGTTGTACATCGATAATCTGAAGCCCGTAATCATTATCCGCGACATACGCGTAACCAGCGTACACGAAAATCCCCTTGGCAAATCCGGGAGTATCAACTGTGTTCACGATATACGCTGAACCGGGAGGGTCTATGTCTATAATTTGAAGCCCGGAATCATAATTCACCAGATACGCGTAAGTGTCGTATATATAGACATCGTAAGCCTGCTCCGGTGTGTCCACGGTATTAACGATATTCGCTGCCTCGGGAGGGTCTATATCGATTATATGAAGTCCGGAATACTCATTTGCTAAATACGCATAACTACCGGATACGTCAACGCCATAAACATAGGTCGGTGTACGTACTATCTTCTGGATACTTGCTGAAGCCGGAGGTTCCACAATGAGTATTTCAAACCCAACATGGGAATCCGCGACATACGCGTAACCGTTTTTTTCATCAACACCAGAAGCACTACCGAGGGTGTCTACTGCATTCACAAGCGTTTCCAAACCGGGAGAACTTACATCTATTATCTGAATTCCGGAATTCTTATCCGCCACATACGCGTAATTACCGATTTTGCAGACATCATTCGCCCAACTCGGTGTATCCACGGTATTCAGGATAAAAGCTGAAAAGGGCGGATCGACATCGATTATTTGAAGTCCCTGGTCGGAACCCGCCACATACGCGTAACCGTTGGATTCCTGAACACTATTAGCCCCGGATCCCGGTGTGTCCACGGTTTTCACTACACTCGCCGAGCTTACCGGTTCCACATCTATAATCTGAAGTCCAGCCGACCAATCCGCGACATACGCGTAACCATTGGATACATATACACCCAAAGAATATCCCGAAGTATTTACAGTCTTTTCGATATACGCTGAACTAAGTGGGTTGATGTTTATTATCTGAAGTCCATAACTCCAATCCGCTACATACGCGTAACCGCCTGATGCGAAAACGCCATATGATTCTCCCGGTGTGTCCACGGTCTTCTCGATATATTCTCCACCGGGAGTTTGCACATTGATTATCTGAAGCCCGGCAGGAGCATCCGCGATATATGCGTAACCACCGGTTACATAAACCTTAATAGCTTCACCCGGAGTGTCCACCCGATTAATCCAAACCGGGGGGTCAAAGGGATTCGAAATGTCAAAGATATGAAGCCCGTTCACACCACCGGCAATATACACATAATTCCCATCAACACAAATATCGGATGGTGAAAAATTCAGGTTCGGAGGAGTGACATCAACAGGATTAAAATCGATTGTTCCCTGTACTACGCTAGCCCAAAAAGTCTGGTAAGTCTGATAATCCATTATTCGATATTGATTCAAAGTAACGCCATCGGGGGAATGAATCAGGAAATCGCGGTTCTCGACAAAATCTAGAGGATCACGCTCATCATGAACCTCGACAAGGCCTACATAATAACCTTCGGCAAGATTATTCTCATTCGCGATTGGAATTGTATAAACTAAAGGTGAATCCGGCATTCCGGTGCCTCCGGGAATATACGAACTCCCGTCAACCTGCTTTAGCGTATTAGTCATTCCAGGGATTTCAACGCTTACATAATCGATATTCGACGTTGCATAAATATCAGTTGGATTTGTCAGATTCGTGTCAACATTCGCGCCAATCTGCCAATCGTAAACTTTGACGGTAACATTGTATGCAGTTAAGGTGTCGAAATCATCCCACGTATTTCCCTCTGCGGGAGGATTAGTTCCGTTCGGCGGAATTACCTCAACTTTCCATGCTGCCTTTCGATTGAATTCCGGATTGTAATATTTCGGATTCAGCCTATCCGCAAGGACAGCACTGAAACCATAGCCAAACGTCAGATATAAATCGAATTCAAGAGTTCCACCTGTTTGTATTGGGAATTTAACCTCGAAATCCTTGCTTGCCCCCATTTCGAATTTATTATATGTGTCTGATGGTGGAAGGTTTTCGCTATCATCCACAATTAATACATAAGGCAAAGCAATATTAGAGCATATAACTTCCGAGAGTTCTGTGGTGTAACCATCAGGATTGGTAATCTTAAGATCCTCAACATCAACATTCATCAGTGGAAAATGCCACGGTGCTGGAAAATCCGGAACGACAACCATTGCGAGATCGAACAGATCGAGGTCAAGACGGTTCCGTCCTGTTGGTGGCAGAGCGATATTCCCTTTCGGGAATGGATGCCTGATGCTGAATTTGATGATGAGCTGATCACCCTCGTAGCCAAGACCGCTTATTCGGAAACAGTCTTTGCAGGGGAATGTATCGAAAAAGCTTTTTCCGCTGAGTGTCCAGCTTTCTCCAATTGCGGGTACTCTTTTCTGATTCAATTCGGCACTGACTGAATCGGCATTAATGGTCAGTTCATAGGCTCCCATAACGCAGGAACTTGCAATAATGGGGCTCTGTGAAATGTTGTTTTGCTGTGTGGTTACAGGATTATCAGATGAGCATCCGATTATCAGAAGTGTTCCAATAAAGAGAAGAAGAATTTGTCCTCGCATGTTGACCTCCAATAAAAAGTAATAAAAAGCAGCTAAGTAATTATAACGCAAATTAAATCGTGCCGTGCACGGTTTTCTGAATTTTTGTTCCAACGGAATACCTTGCCACATTATTCTCCCTTTTTCTATTGACACTGACCACCCCGACATATAAAGTATCTGCGTGGTAACTTAATCAAAGGATCTGCTGTGACCAATTCAGAAAAACAGGCCCGCATATTCAAAGTACTTTCCGTTAGTACGCGGGTGCGGATGATCGACCTGCTGAAGCGTCGATCGCTTTGCGTCAACGCCCTGGCACAGGCTTTGGAGATAACACCTGCAGCGGTCTCGCAGCACCTTCGTGTTCTGCGTGACGCGGGTATCGTTACAGCGGACAAGCAAGGCTATTTCGTTCATTACCGGGTGAACGAGAAAACATTAGCCAAATGGAGCAAGACGGTTAAAAGCTTGCTGAAGATGGATTAATAACAGGCGATTTTGTTCTGAAATATTTTTCAACATTATAGAAGAAACTTTAAGAAACCGGAGTATACCATGTGTAAAGAAAATTGTTGTTGTCAGAAGCCCGAGCAACTCAAGGGAAAACCAGGTGAATGTAAACCAGAGCAGATCGAGGAATGTCACGGATCATCAAAAAACCACCCTTGTGTAACGAAGAATAAAACAGAGACATTCATGAAGAAGTTCGATTTTGTCTGCATGGAAGCCCACGAATACGAACAGAGGGAAAAGAACGTTTTCTACGAAACACGCGAATTCAAGATGCGCATCATCGACCTTGCGCCCGGGCAGGATATGCCGAGATGCGATATGAAATCCCACGTCGTGTTCGTGTGTATTGAGGGCGAGGCTGAAGTGAGTGTGGGCATTGATAATGTCAGTATATCCAGGGGGCAAGGCTTGGTTACCGAACCAGCGACGATATCGATGAAGACGAAAGCAGGGGCAAGGATCCTGGGAATCCAGATACACCTGGATACATCCAGATACATGAAGTAAGAACAAAGAGGTGAATCGTATGAAAACTTTTATTATTACTATTTTGAGAGAATTGCCATTAATGGCAGGAATCGCTGTGGTATCTCTGATTTTGGCAATTGCTGCCAACGCCATGCATCCCATGCGGTTGCCTTTGCTTGTGACTAAAGGGGTGCCGGGGATGCCGAATTGGGTATCTGAGCGCCTCATACACGTGGACGCACAGGGAGCAATGGATCTTATGAATAATCCGGAAGTGCTGGTAATCGATACACGCGATGAAAAGGATTTCCGCAGGGAACGCATCCCTGGAGCCATATCGCTCCCTTATCACGGCTTTAGCGCAAGCTTTCCCGGGTTTTCGGAGAGTGTCTCACGGGACAGACCTCTATTACTTTACTGCTATGGGACGGCTTGCGGATTGTCGGCACGTGTCGGGAAGAGATTGGTTGTTTACGGGTATACGAATATAACGCTTCTTAAAAAAGGAATCGATGCGTGGAAAGCCGCAAACCTGCCCCTGGAAACACAGGAGGAGCACAATGAGAATTAAAATTGGACGAATATCATTCCGCAGTATCCTGCAATACTTGGGCAACAGTCGCCCTTTACTTATAATACTCCGGATAGGGATTGGGCTTGTCTTTATTTATGCAAGTATTGACAAGGTTGTTCACCCAGACCAATTTGCGGAGGTCATGACGGACTACGAAATTCTGCCGGACACGGTAGTAAATCTTGCGTCAATATGGCTTGCCTGGCTTGAGGTTGTTCTGGGTGTTTGCCTCATTGCGGGCGTGTGGGTGAGGGTGGCGGCACTTATGGTTACCGGCCTTACGATAGTCTTCATTGGCGGCCTTTCGATCGCTTTCACCAGGGGCGTCGGGGTACACTGCGGCTGCTTTTCCACCGATCCCGGGGGGACTGCACGGACATGGATTTCGTTGTGGCAAGAGGGATTGCTATTGCTGGCATGCGTGTGGCTGACCATATTAGCTTTAAATGACGCTACTCGGGGAACAAAAGAACCAGGACAAAGACCAGTGGTGATGTGACGTTATTTCCGGGGTCAGTCCCCGGTAAAATTTCATCGCAAAATCAATATACATCAGCGCTTGCGGAGTATACATTTGGGGTCAGTCCCCAATACCCAAGACCGCTTATTCTGAAACAATCCTTGCAGGGGAATGTGTCGAAAAAGCTCTTTCCGCTGAGTATCCAGCTTTCTCCGATTGATGGTAATCGTTTCTGATTCAGTTCAGCGCTGATTGGATCGGTATTAATTGTAAGCTCGTATTCTCCCATAACGCAGGAACTTGTGATGATAGGGATTTGCGAAATGGTGTTTTGCTGTGTGGTTACAGGATTATCAGATGAGCATCCGATTATCATGATTGTACCGATTACAAGAAGAAAAACTATTACTCGCATGATGACCTCCAATAAAAAATGATGAAAAGCAGCTAAGTAATTATAACAAATCGTACCGTGCATGATTTATTGGTGAATTATTTTCCGCAAGATCCTTGACAAAACGATAACATTATGATATTCTACCAAATGTGCAAATGTTAGAGTTTGGAGGGAAATAATATGGACAAAAAAGAAAAGGCGTTTTACGAAGCGAAGGCGAGAGTGCTGAAAGCTCTTGCTCATCCGACACGTCTCTGGATGGCAGTTAAGCTTGGGGAAGGCGAGCGATGTGTATGTGAGTTAGTCGATTCCATCGATGCCGATTTCTCCACAGTGTCTAAGCATCTCAGTATTATGAAAGAAGCTGGCATTATCGAAAGTGAAAAAAGAGGCAAGCAGGTTTTTTATCATCTTAAAGTTCCCTGTATCCTGAATTTCATGCACTGCGTAGACGCTGTAATCAAATCTCAATTGGAAACGCAAAATAAACTGTCGGTTATATATTAAACAAAAGCGAAGGACTTTATCATGGATTGGAAAAGCGAATGGAAAAAACTTGCTGTCATAGTTGGGATTTTTTTAATCTTCTTCTACCTTCCTGTGGGGACATCGAGATTTGACAATGCGATTCTCGAAGCATTTCAACTTGCCAAATGGTACGCACGGGAACACGTATTATTATGTCTGATCCCGGCTTTTTTTATTGCAGGAGCGATCTCGGTCTTCATCAGCCAGGAATCCGTGATGAAATATCTCGGTGCAAAAGCCAACAAGGTTTTAGCTTACGGAGTAGCATCCATTTCAGGTACAATCCTTGCCGTATGTTCCTGTACCGTACTTCCCCTTTTTGCTGGAATCTACAAAATGGGAGCTGGACTGGGTCCAGCCTGCGCATTCTTATATTCCGGACCGGCGATTAACATTTTAGCAATCGTGTTAACCGCAAGAGTCCTGGGGCCTCAGCTCGGTGTTGCACGCGCTGTGGGAGCAGTGGCTTTTAGTATTGTAATAGGAATTATAATGCATCTGATTTTCAGAAAGGAAGAGGAAGAGAAAGTTGCAGCGCAGATGCTGATGCCCGAAGTAAAAGTGAAGAGACCCCTCTTGCAGAATGCGTTATATTTAGCGGCCATGGTTTGTATTTTGGTCTTTGCCAACTGGGGAAAGCCAATGGAAAGCACAGGCGTATGGGCTTCTTTGTACAGTGCCAAATGGGTGGTAACGTCCATTTTCGCAGTTCTGCTTGGTGTCATGCTTGTAACGTGGTTTAACATGAAATGGTGGAAAATGACGGTAACGGCAATTCCAGTTATCCTGCTGGCGATTCTCTTTCCAAAACAACCACTTATTCCGTTCGCTGCAGGAGTGGTAGGACTTTCCGTTTTCACAAGCACAGATAAAGGTGAGACATCCGACTGGTTTGCATCCTCCTATGGATTCGCAAAACAAATTCTTCCCTTGCTGCTATTTGGCGTGCTGATTTCGGGAGTTTTATTAGGTCGAGTGGGCCATGAGGGACTGATACCGTCGGAATGGGTCTCGAAAGCGGTCGGAGGCAATTCCGTCCAAGCCAATTTCTTCGCATCATTCGCGGGGGCGTTAATGTATTTTGCTACGCTTACCGAGGTGCCGATCCTTCAGGGATTAATTGGAAGTGGCATGGGGAAAGGTCCCGCGCTCGCTCTACTCCTAGCGGGTCCGGCACTCAGCCTGCCCAACATGCTCGTTATCCGCAGTATCATGGGTACAAAGAAAACCGTGGTTTTCGTGTCGCTTGTTGTTGTGCTTGCCACGATAACAGGCATGATATTTGGAGCGTTAGTAAATTAGCAAACACATGAACATAAGGAGCAAACAATGAAAATTCAAATTCTTGGAACCGGATGCCCGAAATGCAAGAAACTTGCTGAAGCTGCGGAATCTGCCGCTAAAGAAATGGGCATAAATTATGAGATAAGCAAAGTCACAGATATAAGCGAAATAATGGGATTTGGTGTCATGATGACACCGGCTCTTGTGGTTGATGGGGATGTTAAATGCGTTGGGAAAGTACCATCACTAAATGAAATTAAACAAATGCTTAATTCCGCTAATTCCCAATAAAGGGTGATCGGCGTAGAATCATAAGTTAAGGGGTAACTCAAATGGAAATAGCGCAAGTGAAAGAAAAAGCCAGGATTCTCAAGGATAAGATTGGATTAGGTTCTTTTCCTGTCGGCGTCAAATTCGTATTATCCGAATCAGATTTGACATATCCTGGCATAAAAAGACTTCACAGGCATAGATACTGCCAAGCTCTGATGAGAGCAAGACAAGGCGAGCATGTGATACTTGATAGCGAAGGCATTGCCTGTCCCGCAGCGGCCAAAGCCTTTGGATTCAAAGAACTTCCAGATGATCTGAAAAACGGCAAAGGACTAATCAATTTTGGAATCACAAAAGAGGTAAATACGGGGTTAGAGATGTTTAAGGGAATGACAACTTTAACCAAAGGGAAAGTGAAGGAATTATATCTGTTTCCTCTGGAGACTTCTACTATTGAACCGGATATTGTAGTAATAGAAGACCAGATCGAAAACTTGATGTGGTTTGCTCTGGCTTACCTGAACGCAAAAGGAGGCGCAAGGCTGGAAAGTTCAACAGCCATTTTACAGGCTACATGCGTTGATGCCACTGTAATACCTTATAAACAGCAAAAGATGAATTTGAGTTACGGTTGTTATGGATGTCGCGATGCTACAGATATCAAGTCAGGCGAGGCGATTCTTGGCTTTCCATTCAGCTATTTTGAAAAAATTGGAGAATATATCGAATATCTCTCAATTAAGGCTATACCTCATTCAAGAAGCAAGAAAGCATATACAATGCTTAAGAAGAATAACGCAGAAGAAATATTGAAATCAGATGGTTGTCAAATAAATCATAAGGAGAAATGAAACATGAGTCTGCCAGAAAAATTTGCCAAATGGGAAGGTATACCACGAGAAGAAATCGATTGGCACCCAACTATTCAAGAAAGCAAATGCGTCGGATGTGGAATGTGCATAACATCTTGCGGACGCGACGTTTTTGACTACGATGCAGAAAAGAAAAAAGCTGTTGTTTCCAGACCTCTGCAATGTTCGGTTGGGTGCACTTCTTGTGAGGTATGGTGCATTTTTGATGCTATTAGCTTCCCCGCTACAGTGTATGTAAAAAACCTGATAAAGGAGAAAAATATTCTTTCACTAGCAAAAAGACAGCTTGAAGAAAAATTTCAAGAGAAAAAAAGAAGAATTAAATAACATTAAATTAAAAGGAACTTGATATGAACATAAAAGACGATTCATGTGCCTGTGGTACAGCTCCCAAGATTATCTTCTCATGCTCCGGAGCAGCGGATGTTGGCGCGATTAGCGATCAGGCAGCTCGAAAATTAACGCGTGATGGAGTCGGCCAAATGGCATGCCTTACGGGGATTGGGGGGCGAGTTCCCGGCATTATCAAATCCGCTGAGGCAGCATCCAAAATACTTGTTATGGATGGGTGCCCATTAAACTGCGCCAAAAAGTGCCTTGAAGAAGCCGGGATTACAAAATTCACACATCTTCAATTTAAAGATTTGGATCTGGTAAAGGGAAAATCAGATGTCAATGCGGAAAACATAGAAAAGGCAGTTAAAAGCGCATCAGCTTTGCTTGAAGGCGAGGATTAATTTTTTATTCCAAACGTTTTCATAAAAACGCTTAAACATAAGCCAATTCCAGATAGGAAGGATAGTAAATCATGTATAGAATATGTTACAAATCAATACCTCTTATGCTTTTATTAATTATCGTTGCTCTTTCCTGTTCCAGCGAAAGCAATGAACACCAACGTGCATTAGAAAGGGAACCGATAAAGTTGTTCGATAGTAACCAATCAGGATCTAACGATATAAAAAAAGAAAATTCAACTGACCCCTCTTCTGTTGATGACAAAACTACATCACAACAATCCAACGGCAGTACCAAAGAAGCTACAAAATCGGAACCCAATCAAACAAAGAAGAAATTGCCTAAGCTTGTCGATCTCGGAGCAAAATCATGTGTTCCATGTAAAATGATGGCTCCCATAATGGAGGATTTGGAAAAAAACTACAAAGATAAAATGGAAGTTGTCTTTATCGATGTATGGAAAAATCCCAATGCTGGCAAGGAATATAAAATCCGCTTAATACCGACACAAATATTCTATGACCCTTCCGGCAAAGAACTCTTTCGTCATGAAGGTTTCTATAGCAAAGAAGACATTCTGAAAAAATGGAAGGAATTGGGATTCGAATTTTAAATATATCCCTCCTGCCTAAGGCATTCTGAAATTATTATTCATTATCATGGATTCATTCTTATTCATCATTTAATTGAAGATGGTTATTAGATAATCGTATTATGGACCAAATCTTAGAATCTTTAACTCACGCAATTGAAAGCACACCGCTAATAGCAATTGGCGCATCGATCATTTGGGGAATACTGAGTATAATCCTAAGTCCGTGTCATCTCGCAAGTATCCCCTTGATTGTGGGGTTCATCGATAGTCAGGGAAGAACCTCCGTTTACAGAGCTTTCCAAACATCGTTTCTTTTTGCATTTGGGATCCTACTCACCATCGCTGCTATCGGAGTTGTCACAGCTTTGGCGGGAAGAATGATGGGCGATGTGGGTCGTTATGGCAACTATGCGGTTGCAATTATTTTTTTCGTCGTAGGTCTGCATCTCATGGATGTAATAACCATTCCTCTCCCGGGTGCAAATCAGATAGGCATCAAGAGGAAAGGATTGGCGGCTGCTTTTATTCTTGGCTTGATATTCGGGATTGCCCTGGGACCCTGCACATTCGCCTATATGGCACCTATTTTAGCGATTACATTCAATATTGGAGCAAAGCAACCTGTTTATGCAGCATCTCTTCTTTTGATGTATGGCATTGGACATTGTTCCGTGATTGTTTTTGCAGGAACTTTTACCGAGTTAATACAAAAATACATGAACTGGAATGAGTCATCAAAAGGTGCTGTTATCCTGAAACGCATATGTGGTGCGCTGGTGTTTATCGGGGGCATATATCTTGTTTACACGGCAAGGTGAGATAAACATGAAGATAATTTTCATGATATTTATTTATCCAATCTTAACCATTTTTATGATATGTTTGGTTATGATAGGCTGTGCTAGCAGTAAGGAAACTCTAAAGGACAATTCATCGAAGAACTTGCCATTAGCTGATTCATCTGCCAATCCAACCTATTCTAATCCTGCAGTTGCAAAAAGCAGTGATACATCACAGATTGATTTACATCAATCAGACACTACTTCTCAGGATCCCAACGCAGCATCAACTAATAAATCAGAATATGAACCCGGTGTCAAACTTATCGTTTTCTATTTCCACCCTCATGCTCGATGCACAACATGCTTACAAATTGAAGCTAATACAATTGAATCCGTTCAATCAGGATTTAAAGATGAACTTTTAGACGGGATTATCCAGTTGCAGATTATAGACATTCAAGAACCAGGGAATGAACATTATTCGACGGATTTTAATTTGATAGAGCAAACCCTTGTCATAGCCCAATATAAGGATGACAAGCAAGTTGGATGGAAGAAACTTGAAAAGGTATGGGATTATGTTTGGGACGAAGAAAGATTTGCTTCATATGTTCAGGATGAAATAAAAGCAATGTTGAAAGCATCATAAATTGCGAATAAATCGTGCTGTGCATGGCTTTTGAGTGAAATATTTCGCAGAAACCTTGTAAATAGCTCGAATTAACTTCCCCCGGGAGCTCGGTCGTCCCGACGGCATTATTATGAGACAATCTCTACGCATCGCCAATACACACGATCAGTTAGGATTCGGAGTTGCCTTCTCGGGAACTATTGATTTATTTTTGGTTATATCCGCAAGCTTTTTCGGTAATCCCGAGGAAACAATTGCGATTGGAACATTTGATGATGGAATTCCCGTAATACTCTGAATGGCCGTGCGTTCATCGGTTGTGAAGTCAGTTCTGAAATGTGTGTTCAATCCCATCGATGTCGCCTGCACTAATGCCGATCCCGCGGCGTATCCGACATCGGTTAGCGCCCATCTCGATGTCACCTGCGATGTGTCAAGGCACAAAATGAAATACCCCGGTGCCGATGGGAGTCCAGCGATCGACTGTCTAAGAGATTCGCGAACATCATCGCTTGTGAGCAGTTCAATCCGGTGATCGCGTGTTGTCAGACCATCCCCGGGCGGGATTCGATTATGATATCTGTGCACTCCCATTTGAGAAACCAGATAAATTCTTCTTGTGAGGTAATAATTCGCTACTGCCGATGCCACTGTCAGAGCCGCTCGTCCGCCGGATGCAGTATGATCGGTGCATCCATACACCGACCAGAGAAGTTGAGATAATTGTTGCAGATTAAGCGCAGTGCTTTCAAAATTAGTGCCATATTTTAACGATGTTACCGCGTAATCGAAATAGACCGAGCCATCGGTTGACGGATTCGGAAGCGAACCATCAGAGGAAATCGCTCTCAAAGTTGTTTTGAATCCTCCGACAGTTCGTATTCCAAAAGTGATTCCGGTCTGAACCGTTTTCGCCGGACTCCAGTTGTTATTGGCGTAATCTGTATCCGAGCTTCGCGGACAGGAGCCAAGCTGCGATGATGTCCCTGTCCAGAGCGCTGTTGACGCCACCTGCGCGAGATGCTGCGCCACGCAGGCATCGAACACCGATGAACTCGCGAATCCAAGTTGAAATGCCGAACTCGAATCGCCTCTATGATTCCCCGCGAGATGAACATTCAGACCGTGGTTTATCGGATCATACAGATAAACATTATCAGGTGTCGCGGCATAGACAAGCACGGGATCGCTTGTTACCGGCGCTTTCCTGCACGCGTGAAGCACATTGCTCAACCACTGGTCTGATGCTGTCCCGCTCCATCCTGCGTGATAGGATATCCTCGAGTTAAGGCATATTTCGGTCGATCGCGGATTGATAATCGCCGCCGGCAAAGGACCGGGACCTCTGGAGGCGGCATCGCGAACCAATCCCGGAGTTGACGTAAAGTCGCCGCCAAAAAGACGATTCGAGCAGCTGGATAATAGAACTATCGGGATGCCTGTTATAAGCGCAATCCGCAATAGCTCTCGTCGCGATAGATTCTTCCCCTCACTCATTGATTTTTCATTCGATCGGTTGTTTTTCACAGGTTTACACCCCGGGGAATGGCATTTGAGACTAAATCGAAAATCCAATTCGCCCCATATTTAATGAACTATTATTTTAGCATAAATTTAATTTTATTTTTTGGGTAATCATCACTAAAAAGGAAAAGTACTATACTATTCGCGGTATTATATTTGAGTTTTAAAAATAAAATCATTTCGATCCTTCGAGGTGAATGATTTGAAGCCACGATTCAATACTCTGCTTAGACTATATGCATTGATGATCCCGATTGTTGTCCTGCTTCTGCCCGGCTTATCATCCGCGCAAATGCAGGATCTTCCTCCGCTCGAACAACCCACGCCAAAACTCGAATCCGGATCACTTACAGAAAATGAACTCGCTGTAATTGATGCTGCACTCGCCACAATAAACATGCAACGCTCGGATATGAATTTCCGCAAGGATTACGTCGATGACCCATATCGTCTTAGGGTAGTCCAGCGCGCGCTTGATGAACCGTTATCGCTAATCGAGTGGAATTACGGATGGGATGCGAAATTGCTTGAGGAAAAATCGGTATCGGAGCTGCTTGGCTATATTGCATCGGATTTGGATTCCCCCGTTCCCGCCGATATCAAGTCAATCGAGGTAGAACCAACATCGATTGCAAGATATTCCGATCCTAAAATACCCGAATCGTGGCGGATGCCTTTAAGCAGGCTCGATAGCGCGGTTTATTTCGCTACAACAAGCATGAATGAGAGAGTTCTCGCGAGCTTGACAGATGCGGATATGAATTTTCTTCCGATGTATATCCCGTGCCATTTCTCCGATGTTCCCATGGAGGGGTGCCCGCAGGGAGTCGACTATCAGACCCTCGATGAGTTTCTCGGTCCCATAAAAAGGTTCGATTTGAGTTCGCTGATCAGTGTCAGCCAGACACTCACAAACGAAGTGGATATATTCATTGAATCGATAAAGCCGGTATTATCGGATTGCACACTGAAAGAACCACTTGCTATTGAGACTGAGTCGGGACTTGTACTAATAGGCACATTGAAAAACGACCACTATCGCATGAATGAATGGAGTCAGGTTTCAATTCTAATTGATCCGGGCGGTAATGATGTTTATGAAGGCGCTGTCGCGGTAGCTGGAAATCTGACCGGCGAGGCAAATCCACTTGTTAGTGTTGTTGTAGATTTTGCGGGCGATGATGTATATCTCGCCGGTAATGAACGGTCCTTCGGTTCCGCCGCCTTGGGAATTGCAGAACTGGTCGATGTCAGCGGAAATGACACATACCGTTCAGGATACATAAGCCAGGGAGCTGGAGTATTTGGAGCAGGCATTTTGCTTGATAAGGAAGGCAATGATATTTACGACTGCGACCTTCTCGGGCAAGGAGCCGGAGCTATCGGAGTCGGATTACTTGTCGATTTAAAAGGCTACGATAACTACCGTGGTGCGATGTATGTTCAGGGATTCGGATATACTCGGGGATTCGGGCTTCTCACCGACAGACACGGTTATGATTCATATTACGCTGGCGGGCGATATGATGCATATCCTGTTTGGGGTCAGTTTCTTATCAGCATGTCACAGGGCTACGGTCTGGGGATGCGCTCTGATGCATCCGGCGGAATAGGAATCCTCCATGACCGCGATGGCAAGGACTATTACAACGCCGAGGTTTTTTCGCAAGGCGGAAGCTACTGGTACGGAATCGGTGCGCTTATTGATGATAACGGAAATGATCATTACCAGTCCGAGGTTTATTCTCAGGGAGCGGGAGTGCATCTGTCAGTCGGGATTATGCTCGACCGCGCAGGTAACGATACATACGCGAGTTTGAATCAGGCGCAGGGATTCGCTCATGATTATTCGGTGGGATGGCTTATCGACGAAGGCGGCGACGACCAGTACACCGGTGAAACCAATTCGCAGGGGGTCGCGGTTACTAACAGCGTCGCAGGACTGATCGACAGAGCCGGAAATGATGGTTACATCTGCCGCGATCCCAACCGCGGAACGGCATATAGCGGTACCACCCGAGGGTACGGAAACATCGGATTTCTTATCGATATGATGGGTGTGGACTTGTACGGAGACCCATGTGCGAAAAACGGCGGATGGTGGGAATACGGCAACTGGGCATGTGGAATTGATGTTGGCGACGACTGGTGGGTAATTGAAAAAGATGCTGAGGGAAAAGAAATCAGCCGAAGATTAACAATTCCGGGAGTAACAAAATGAAGAAAATAAAATCATCAAGATTAGCAAACATCCTTTTCATGCTAATTTCGCTATCGCTGATTATAAGCGGATTTGCATTTGCGAGTGAGAAGAAACCCATATTAGCACCGGAGGAAATTCTGAAAGATGCTGGCGAGAATCCCACACCGGAGATGATTATCGAGCTATTCGACAATGTCACAATTGATGACGCAGCTCACCGTCCGGTCAAGGATTCATCGCGTCAGGCCTTGATTAATCTCGGAACAAAGGCGCTTCCTACACTTGTAAATAATTATCTTGCATCTGAAGCGTTATATCACAGGCTTGAGATAGACAATATAATCAACGGAATTGGGAATCCCGCGGTACCGTACTTGATTCCATTTCTCGTAAATGAAAGCTGGTATGCTCGTCAGCACGCGGCATATCTTATTGGCGCAAATACAGCGATATCGAAGCAGGAGGATTTATACAAACTCGGACCGGTTGCGGAGGATATCGATGCGCTAAATGCTCTTGAATCCGCGCTTCGAAAGGAGACAGACTGGCAGGTTATCAGATCGCTTGTCGGCGCGATTGGAGCGATACGGGACCCATCCAAGACTGAGTTGATTGCATCATATCTGAATGACAAAGAGCAGGCGGTGCGAATAACTGCGGCAACAGCTCTTGGCAAAATTCCGCATAAAGATTCACTCAATGCTCTTTTAAGAGCTTTTGACGATCCTCTAACCACAATACGTCAGACAGCGATACTCCAATTCGCGACAGCAACAAATGGAGATATCGCATTTGATATGCTGATTAATGCTGCTAAATCAAGGCAAGCATCGCTTCGATTCCGTCTCTGCGCACTTGAGTCGCTTGCGAGATATCTTGATTCGACTGCCGTATTAGAGACTCCTCAGATCATCGAACAACGCAAAAAGGCCGCTGCGATAGCGACTGAAATTCTCAGCGATAAAACGGAATCAGATTGGATTGTTCGAGGGTACGCGGTCAAGATAATTGGAAACAGCAAACAGAAGGATTTATTACCATTTCTCGAAAAACTGTCCGAATCGGAAATACATCCGTATGTTAAGGGTAGAATCGAGATAGCGATGATGAAGATTAAAGAATAGTTCACAGGGGCAGTTCTTGGGAACCGTTCCCCAAACAAATCAGTAAATTTTTCCCTCCTCAGTTGATTTTTCATGCGCCTCATCATTTTTCATGATTGGGATACTCCCGACGAATGTTTCACGTGAAACAGAACCCGGAGATTATTTCACACCGGATTCAATGCGGTATTATTATAGCAGATTAAAGATGCATTTAGGTTTTTTTCATCATCATCTATCGAAGTTTGTTACTGGAGAAATATTTTGGTATAATTTTTCTTATTAAGACTTAAACTATATCTCCTAAAAGGAAAGGTGACCATTATGACTGCTAAAATAATCATTTTAGCTTGTATTTTTATTTTACTTGCAGTACCTGCTTATGCAAAAGGAAAAACAATTGATCCTGTATCCATAATTCTTGATCAACCTGATTGCCCGATAACAATAACTATGCATAAGTGCCACTTCGAACGAGAGGATACAATGCAATATAACTACCACTCAGCTCGTATTGCTCATGAAGTCAATTATAAGAAAGTTTCAGAAAAAGATATTGTAGCTATAAAATTTGGATTTGTGGAGTTTGATATTTTCAATGATTTTTTAGATAGTTTTTCAGGTTTGATTGTTGAGAATCCTGGAATTATTAATGTTATAGAAAGGAAAGATGGAATATCTTTTTACAATAATACATATCATGCTTTTGCATTTGATAGATACGGCACAGGAATTGTATATGTTTCTGCGGTCAGGTTTTTTGATGGCACCGTCTGGAAAGCAGATCTTGACCAAGTAATAGATCAGCTTAAAAAGTATGAATCGAATTTGAAGAAAGAGGACCTAGAAAGAAAGAATGAAAATATATTCGAGCTATTAAAAAGACTTATCCAAAAATAGAACGTATATAATTATGGCAATTTGATATTTATAATAAGGAAAAACTATGATTAATGAAGCATTAAATCAACGACTTGAAGGTACATTAGACATTCTTCTTGGTGCTCACAAAGGAGGAAGTGGGGTTTCAAATGCAACTAAAGGTTTTGAAAGAGAGATTTTTATTTATCATTTTCTTAAAAGGATTTTTCCTCCGCAATTTCGCTTTGGAACAGGAGACATAATCGACCAATATGGTAATCAAAGTGGTCAAGTTGACATAGTTGTTGAATTTCCTTTTTTACCAAGCTTCCCTTTAAGTTCTGAAGATTCACCAAGAATATACTTGGCAGAAGGAGTGGCTGCTGTAATAGAAGTTAAGTCAAATATTCAGTCGGAATGGCGTAGTGTTCTTTTAAAAGCAGGAAAAATAAAGAAAATCAAACGACAAGCTGAAACTATCCAAAGAGGTGAATCTTATGAAGGTTCTTTTCCCGAAATTCCATTTTTCGTAGTGGGTTATTATGGTTGGGCTAATTATAAAACTTTTAAAACTAAAGCATGCTCCAATACAATCTCAGGAATTTTGCAAATTGATCACAAGTGGTTTTATGCATCTTCCATTGATTTATATCGTGGTGATCTTAATACAGTTTTGGCTAATGATAATGATTGTTTAATGGGTTTAATCCATTGTTTACATGCAATTATTAGCAATGTTCAAGGTATCCGGCTTTCTCCTATTGAATATTGCGGTGAGAGATCATGAAATCTATTAGTGATAATTATGTAATCCTGACTCTCACAGTCAGGGATTCTATAATTATATCCCAAATCCCGGATAAGGAGTATCCGGGTTATAAATTCACTGTTTTCTTAGAAAAGAAAATCCTGTAAACCTGACTCACTTAGTTGCAGTTTCTGATATCTTGCCTAAATAATCTGTTAGCACATTCTCAAACTCTCGTGTTACGTCCTTTGCACCAGTGACAGCATGCGCGACTTCATGTAAAAGTGTCCCGGCGTACCCCACAAGAGTCAAAAGTTTACTACGTTTGATAACTATCGCATTAATGGAAGAATCAAAAATTCCTTCTGTATTATCAGTTGTCATTCTCATTGTTTCTGATATGCGTATTTCTGGGATTTGATTCTTAATAAGTCCAATGAGGGCTAGTATCTTAGGTGGATAATCGAATGTTTTTCTCTCTAAATCTGACAATGTAAGTCCAATGAGGGCTAGTATCTTAGGTGTGTAATCGAATATTTTTCTCTCTAAATCTGACAATTCGCTGGGATCGACAAACTTATATTGGAAACTTTCATTGTACTCTTGAATATAGACATCTTTTGTCCGAACTTGCGGACCACCTGTGAGAACCTGAGTCTCCAACTTTGTTTTCTGTTGTTCCGTAATAATAATGGCTTTATATCCATCTGAATAGGCTTTTTCGAGAATGTCTGGACTGGATTTAGTTTCCTGTTCTGTATCGAGAATATCGGGTATAGATTTGATTTCTTTTTCTGTGAAGTATACAACTTTCTGTTGCTGATGCATTAGATTGAGAGCCATTAGACTAATTTCAATCCATGCCATTTCGTCACATTGGTCGCCAGTGGCCCGCTTTTCAACTTGCTCCACTAGAAGCTGTTCAACCGATTTTTCTTGTGCGTTCTTAAGAATAGTCTTTACTCTGTCAGCGTAAGTTGTTCTACCAACGTTAAGTCGCTCGCGGTTGAGTTTTTTCTTTATCGAGTCGGTTAAACTGGTGATGTTATACGAAAATAGGAAATTAGGTTCTTCACTGGCAAACACTCCCAAGATGTAAACTCGAGCTGTATCCACCTTTCGACGTAGAATTTGACCATATACGTTCGTCTCAAGTATTTCTTCACCCGCAAACTTTAAAAAAAGAGATTTGGCTTTTGCCATATCAGTATCTGTAATCCCATGTAAAACGAATTCCGTTCCTTGAATATTGTTTAGAGAGTCATCGTACTCGACGTGTAATGTAATGATATTATTGAATCCATGTTTTTGCTCCTGTTTAAGACGATATGTACCAAAAGGTGAACGAATAAGGACATCGACTCCTCTACGATGAAAAGTAGCGAGAGCATCTTTCAATCCGACACCAAATTTGCCAATTACCCCGGCTGGTGCATTCAATTTCTCTTTGTTCTCATTTAGGGTGAAATGTTCAATTTTTAGCCCCCGCCCATAATCGCGAATATGCCAATCACCATGCTGATCTTTGACGATTTCTATCTCGTTAGTTTTAGAAATAACCTGTTCATCAAGAGCATTAGCGATAATCTCTCGAAGTGCGTGCTCGACTTCCCAATTTTCTAATACTTCTTCGATGTTAAGATCAAATGCCCGTGTTGTCATACTTTCCTCATCATTGGTATAATTAGGATAATCTTCATAAATCTGTAATCCGTATAGCCTTTGTCAGGTGAAATCTTCAAATACAGCGAATATAATCAGATTTCAAAGTAAAGTTGCTAGGTTACGGATTTATATTCTTTCTTCAAAAACTACTCTCAGTTTGAATATCTGATAATTTTATTTCTGATCCGTCATCAAATATTATATGTGTTGGTTCAAATTCAAATTTGAGATCTTTGAGTTCTTTGGCCCAAAGTAACTCATGTTTATCCTCAAATTTATTAATCTCAAAAGAACAATAATATATGTGAGTTTTATCTGGAGGTATTACTTTCTCATCATAACTTAAGCCTATAGTAATTATTGGATCCCCGAAAATATCTATGAATTTAGTTATTCCTTTCACTCCTCTTATTCCTTTACCGGATTTATTCTTAATTTCAATAGCTATATTGACATATGGTGAATACCGTCCCGCCCAAATATCTTCGTCGTAGTTCTTTTTATTTAGTAACGTAACAGAGATTACACTTTTAGCTTTTTTCAATTCTTCTTGGTAACGTTCGCGAGCTTCTTTCTCTGCCTGTGTTCTTGCTTCTTCCTCTGCTTTTTTGTTTCGCTCGTATTCTTTTTGCTCATTGATTATTTGCTTGACTGTTTTACCAATTGTGGAATAACCCTCTTCAAGGTTGAACGATTCAGCTAAAACTTCCCTGCTTATACCACTAGCAAAATAGGATTTATCATCATCAGAAAGTCTCGAATTGGCTACTTTTTTGATAATTTCCTCCTTATTATTTTCTGTAATTACACGGTTGTTTAAATTAGAGCAGCCTAAACTTAGTACTGAATGAGCAATGATTATTAAGAAAATAAAAACAGAAATAGCTTTCATTTGCACCCTCCATATAAAGAGGATTACTAAAATATGTAATCCGGTATCACATGCGAGTTTCAAGCATATCATTTATCGTCAATCTAATCAAAATATAGTTCCGAGCACTGGTTCAAAGCTTACTAAGCTCTCTCATCTCATGCATCTGTTCTGTTAACCTTTCATTTTGTGAGTAACTGCGTAATTCATTATAAACCCCGTTATCATGTCAGTCAAGTGCATTAAATCGATTTGAGTGGTTCAGAATATGATACTGGGTTACGAGATTTATGTCTCTTCTCGTCTCTTTTTCACCGGTTTTTGATTGGGTTTCTTCCGCTTCTTCGCCTTGCGTTCAACCTCCTTTACAAGGCTTTCAAATTCCTCATCGGCTTGTACCGCTTCCTCTGTCAGACGCTTCCTATTGAACTTTTCGTATTCATCAAGAGCAAGTGTTCTCGCAACCTCCATTGAAACTTCTCCCGGATTATCAAGAATCTCCCGCTCATTGAACTTGAGGAAGGAGTCCAGTTTCTCACGCCAGTCGCGCATGTATAAAGGTTTTCTCCGATGCGCCTGATCCTCGGCATAGTCAAGATACATAACAACAATTCTGTTCAGTTCGCCGATTTCATCCATGGAAAGATAATTCTTGGCTACTGTCACATCGGTTCTGCGGACTTTCGCGCCTTTCCAGCTTGTCAGACCCATATTCGGTTTCGATGAATCAGCTCTTTCTGATATCAGTTCAGCCGCGGTTTTTCCGGTAATAGCCCAGTGAAGCTTATTCTGTACAATCTGGAAAAATTCTTTTGTAGTATCGGCGTTGGGATCATAATCGACAGCGAGTGAATAGATATCACGTATTTTCTGATAGAAACGCTTCTCGGATGCTCGGATGTCGCGTATTCGTTCAAGGAGTTCATCGAAGTAGTCTGCCCCGATGTTTCTCCCCTCTTTCAGGCGTTCATCATCCATCGCGAAACCTTTGACCAGATAATCATGAAGACGCTCGGTAGCCCATATTCGAAACTGAGTCCCGCGATGCGACTTGACACGGTAACCTACAGCTATGATCATATCGAGGTTGTAGAACAACACAGAACGACGTACTTTACGATTACCCTCAGTTTGAACTATTAAGTATTCCTTAATAGTTGCCTTCTCCATCAATTCACCCTCAGCCAGTATGTTTTTAACATGAAGGTTTATATTGGGGACAGTAGTCTGGAACAGCTCAGCCATTTGTATTTGAGTCAGCCAGACTGATTCTTCTTCCAAACGAACCTGAATTTGGCTAAATCCATCCTCAGTCTTATAGAGGATAATCTCGGAGCGATTTTCTTTTTGGTTTGAATCCACGTCACTCATTCCACCATTTTCTTAAGTATCCATTTAGTGTTGATTGCATTCCTCATTATAAGCCTCCTCATCATATCAAGCAAGTGTATTAAATCGATCTGATTAGTTCAGAACATAACGCCAGGTAATCGTATTAAATGCAAATATTATGCTGGATTGCAACCTATTGACATCACCAATAACGGACTATATAATTTTTAAGGAAATTCAACATTATTCAGGCCTATTTTTCACAACAATAATATGGAGGTCCGCAATGAGAACCTTTCTGTGTCTAATCATGATTTTGACAATGTTCGTTATTGTCGTTGGATGCCAGGGGGGCAAAGAACCAATCATTCCCGGAGGGCAGGATGATAATCCCCCGCAGTGGGAGAGAGTGGTTGGGATAATCAACGCCACCGCCGGAGATGGCTCAATAACAGTAAGTTGGGATAAAGCTGTCGATGCAAAATCCCCGCCAGTTAAATATCTCGTTTACCTCGACACTGATGACAATCCGTGGGATAAAGATCCAATAGTATTAGATACAACCGATCCATACACTTTCGCCGGTTTAACAAATGATATTGAATATTGGGCTGGAATCCGATGCCGCGACAGCGCGAATCCTCCGAATGTCGATAACAATATTTTCACGGTTTCTGTAATGCCCAAGGGAAGTTATTGGGTGAGAACATGGGGAGGTGAACGCCCGGATGAGCCATCCGGATTAGCATCAGATGCAGACGGGAATATTTTTGTCGCAGGCTCATTCAGCGGTACGGTAGATTTCGATCCGAGCGTAAATATTGTGGAAAAGAAATCAGCTGGGATTAGCCCCAGCGCAGTCGATTCGTTCCTTGTGAAATATTCAGAGGATGGAGTATTCCAATGGGTACTAACATGGGGAGGCGTGTTCAGTGATCCTGCACGGGGTATCGTTGTCAATTCCGGTGGTGATATCTATGTCTGTGGATATTATTCCGGATGGGTCGATTTCGATCCCGGTCCCGGAATCGAGGGTCATGAGTCACACTTTGATTCCAATTACGCCGAAGAAGGATATCTGAGTAAATTCGACAACAATGGAAATTTCCAGTGGGTCAAAATCTGGAGTTTGGATGAAGGTGAATTACCAAAATCGATGGAACTGGATTCAATAGGCAATATTGTAATCGCAGGTCATTTCGCTTTATTAAAATTCGATAGTTCAGGTAATACGCTTTCGAAAATCAGTTGGGGATATCCATATGCCGATCAGGATGAAATATTTTCCGTTGCTGTTGATCAATCCAACAACATGTATGTCTATGGAGTATTCCAGGAAGATATGGACATGGATCCAACAGGCGGTCAGGATATAGTAACAATAAGTAGCGAAAATTATACGGATATCTTTGTAATAAAACTTCTTTCTGATGGGTCCTATGGCTGGTCGAGAACATGGGGAGGTGAGGACCTTGATTACGCCTGCGACATAACAACCGATAATGCAGGAAATATATATACCGCAGGGGCTTTTAACGGCGAAGCGGACTTCGATCCCGGTCCAGGCACTTTTATTCTAACATCAAATAACGGCGGCGATATCCACAACGATAGCTATGATGCATTTCTATCGAAAATGGATTCCGATGGCGATTTTATCTGGGCGAAATCATGGGGAAGCGAATCTCACGACA
>Ga0315277_10001010_pt1 | contig 42062 bp, 36 predicted proteins | sample YL17G05_15_MG_FD_203695 | JGI IMG/M metagenome (GOLD analysis project Ga0315277, IMG submission 203695) | Sediment microbial communities from Yellowstone Lake, YNP, Wyoming, USA - YL17G05_15 | ecosystem: Environmental > Aquatic > Freshwater > Lake > Sediment | place: USA: Wyoming | collected... | reverse complement strand
CGGACGGGCCACGTTGATCGAAACCAACCAGCAATATACCGTGCATAGTTATTGGCGGGGCGTGATCACACGGGACATCATTGACACCATCGCTGTCACTGCTCTCGGCCAAAGCTGGAGTGTCAGCGACGGCCAGACGTTGGAACTCCGGGTGGATTTGACCGGCATGAGTGAGCACGCCAGCGCGGCCGTTCTTGAGTTCCTGAATAGCGCCACAGACGGGACGTACGCCTTGTTCAAGGGGCGCGATTTCATCCACCTGTGCAAATGGTCCGCCTCCGGTGGACACGGTCATTTCATCCACGACATGGTCCCCCTTCCGAACGCCAATGTGGTTCTGGTCTTGGCCCTGACGCCCGTCTCGCCGAATCTCATCCTCACGGTCCGAATCCTGGACAGGGCCAACCAGGACGCGGTACTTTATGAGCGCAGCGTCGTGGATACGCCCGCCGTGGACCGCACACTCACTGCGGCAGAGTTCGAAGCCGCCTCCGGCATGCCTTTGAATACGGGGAGCGATATCCCAGCACCGCCGTGGACCTCCGGAGGTTGCGTGATGCTTGACGTGTGGCAATACAACTACGACGGCAACCAACCGCCAGCGGACGTCATGTTCGACAACCTCGAAATGCGGACGTACAAGCTGCCGATCACACGGTACGTGGATGCCAACAATGCCACTCCCACGCCGCCCTACACGAACTGGGTCACGGCGGCTACAAACATTCAGGATGCCGTGGACGCCGCCTCCGCGGGCGATGAGGTTGTGGTGACGAACGGCCTCTACGCCACCGGCGGGCGCGCGGTGGGAACGAACCTGCTCGTCAATCGAGTGGCAGTGGACCGAGCCATCACGCTGCGCAGCGTCAACGGGCCGCTGGTCACCACCATCCAAGGCTACCAAGTGCCGGGAGTCAGGAATGGCGACGAGGCCGTGAGATGTGTGTACCTCACAAACGGCGCCAGCCTGTTCGGCTTCACATTGACCAATGGCGCCACGCGTGCGGTTTACGGCTATCCGACCTACCGCGAATCAAGTGGCGGTGGGATTTGGTGTGAATCGCAATCTGCTGTGATTTCCAATTGCGTAGTCGCTGGATGTTTTGCTCAAGAGCAAGGCGGGGGAGCGTATAAGGGCACGTTGAAAAGCTGCACCGTGACCAGCAACAACGTGACCGACGCTTACAACGCTTTCGGCGGAGGCGTGTCCAAAGGCGCATTAAGCAACTGCGTTCTAATTGGTAACTGGGCAAACAACTCGGGCGGCGGAGCGTACGGATACTACTACGGCGACAGCACACTGAACAACTGCACCCTGCGCGGCAATTCGGCTGCTGAAAATGGCGGCGGCGCGGTCCAGAGCACGTTGATCAACTGTACCCTGAGCGGCAACTCGGCCTACTTCGGAGGTGGGGTGATGTATGGCACGCTGAAGAACTGTGTCGTCTATTCCAACACGGCCAACGAGTGGCCTGATTACTGGAGTTGCACACTGGACTACTGCTGCACGACACCACTTCCCAGCGGCGCAGGCAACTTTACAAACGCGCCGCTTCTCGTGGACTTAGTAGGCGGAAATCTCCGATTGCGTTCCAATTCCCCTTGCATCAACGCCGGTTTCAATGCCTACGCATCCGGCCCCACGGACTTGGACGACCTCCCGCGCATCGTTAGCGGCACGGCGGACATCGGAGCTTACGAGTACCAGGGCAGTGGCTCGCAGATTTCCTACGCCTGGCTTCAGCAATACGGCTGGCCCACCGATGGCTCGGCGGATTCCCTCGATCCCGATGGCGACGGCATGAACAACTGGCAGGAATGGCGTTGTCTGACTGATCCCACCAGCGCGCTGTCCGTCCTCAAGCTGCTCGCGCCCACGGGAGACGTGTCGGGCGTGACGGTGAGTTGGCAAAGCGTGACCAACCGGAGTTACTGGCTCGAACGCGCGACCAACCTGGCGTCTGCGCCCGCGTTCTCCAGTGTCGCCAGCAACCTCGCCGGGCAATTGGGCACGACGAGTTACACGGACACCACCGCCACCAACGACGGCCCGTTCTTCTACCGCGTGGGCGTTCAACAGTAGCCACGTTCGTCAGAACGTGGACCAAATTGAATTCTCAACAGCTCCGCCGACTCACGTCGGCGGCTACGATTCCACGAGTTCGACCGACTGGTTTTGTTGTGACGCCAGCGCGGCGGTGAACAGACGGTGGCTGAGCGCGGCTTCCTCGGGCGTGACACAGCCGGCGAAGCGTTTCAGCGGCTGGCCGTGAACCAGTTCATGCAGGAACGCCGCCCACATCTGGAGGATCGAATCGGGAAAGCCAAACTCAAAGATCGGCCCAGTGATCGTTTTGAACGCCGCCTCGTAACCCGTCTGGATTTGCCCCCAAATCTGCGGGCCGCCGGGCGTGTAGCGTAGCATCTCCACCAGCCGCGGGTTCGCGCTCGACCACCGGGCGGAAGCGTGCGTGCCGAGGATCTCGATGTACCAAGTGTTCTTGTGGCCGGGCGCAATCCGCTGAAGCTTGACCGTCCACGGAAATATCTCGCCCGATTGCGGGCAGACCGTCTCCATCAACAACGTTCCGTTGTCCCAAGTGTCGCACGGCACCGCTTTCCCTTGCGCATCCGGACGCTGCTTCACGATGTTCGAGAGCACGGCGCGCACGTTGCGTGGCCGCCATCCGGCGCGGAAGGGCACGTGCAAGGCGTGCAGGCCCAGATCGCCCAGCACGCCGTATTCGCCGTTGAACTCGACCATCCGTTTCCAGTTGATCGGTTTGGTGGGATCGAGGTCGCTGGAATGGAGAAAGCCGGTGTTGGCTTCGATGATCTGGCCGAATGCGTCTTGCTCGAACAGCTCGCACAGCTTCTGCATGCCGGGAAAGAACGGTGATTCCGAGGAGCAGCGCACAAACACCTTGGGATGTTGCCGGGCCGCCGCCGAAATGGCGTCGTTGGCCGCGAGGTCAATTCCGAACGGCTTTTCGCCCATGAGATGTTTCCCCGCTTGAATGACCGCGCAGTAAATCTCCCGGTGCAAATGGTGCGGGACAGCGACATAAACGGCGTCCACATCCGGGTTCGCAAGCAGCGCGCGATAGTCATCCGTGAACTGCCGCATGTTCGGGAAATTATCCCGATACCACGGATGGACCACTGGATTCTTGTCGCAGAGCGCCACGATCTCCGGGCGCGCGTTCACGTCCAACAAATGCATCCAGCGCGCCACTGCACTGGCGAATTCCCGCCCCATCAAGCCGCCACCGATGATGCCGAAACGAATGGTATTCATGATACGCTTTCCTGAAGACGATTGTTTTTGCGGGCGACGATGCCGTCAATCAACCGCGCCGCGTTGTCGTGGAAGACCGCTTCGATTTCCGGGCGGCCGGTGATGCCCAGTTCATCGCAGGCCTGTTTAATTGCGCGCAAGTCTTCATACATGAACAGCGTGTAGCCGGCTTCGACCTCCGGCGGCTCGCGGTCCTTGTTGAAATGAAACGGATGGCTCGTCCGGTTGATGTAGGCCCGATTGCGGTACTGTCGGCGGCCGCGCATGTAGAAGATCGGGTTGTCCGAGCCGTAGAGCAGGCGTCGCGGACCGAGGTGTTGGAGCGCGACACGATGCGACGCGGGATTCAGCACGGCGGACGTGTCGAAGAACAGACCGGGATCGTCGGCAAACTGCGGCAACGCCTCCAGCGCATGTGGTTCGGTGTAGCAGCGCCCAAGGTGGGCGATCACCAGGACGATGTTCGGGTAACGCCGCCGAATCTCGCGCACCTCGTGAATGTTATCGGGGTGGCCCAGGCGGTCGGCTTTCGGCACGTGCAGCGTCACCCAGGCGTGACGGGCGTTGACCACTTCCAGGATGTGGTGGGGCAGGAAGTCGAAGATGCTCGCCTCCAAATGCGCATCGCGCGTCTCCCGGTTTGGGCTGATGAGCGAGTAGTACGGCTTCACGCCAATGACACCCGGCGCGTCGAGCAGCGCCGCCACTTTCTCCTGTGTACACTGCGGCCGAATCACGGCTAGACTGTGCCAGCGGCGCGGCGAGCATTCCTGCTCAAGATAGGCGTTGCCGCCGTCAATATCGAAATCCAGATCCGGCACACCAAAGGCAACGCAGGTGAAGTCACGGTTTGGAAAAACCGTGCGGTGACAGCGCTCCGCCGTCGGCGCATCAATCGGCTCAAAGACTTCGTTGACCCAATACTGCCGGCGCATGGCGTCGGTCATCGGCGCGAGCCGCAGTCGCGGGTCAGCGATGTGCGTGTGCGCGTCAATGATCCGGCGCGGCAGCCAGCCTTCGAAGTGCTCCGCCCAAAACGCGCGGTCCGCGTCGGTGTAGTTCCAGACAAAATGAAGCGGGATCGGTTTCATGATTGACTCGCCTGCGCCGACGGCAGCGAGCGCAGGTATGCCCGGAACTGCTCCGGGTAGAATGAGGCGTTGGCGCCAGGCTCAACGCGGCGTGCCGGAAGCAGCATGGCGTCGGAGAGTTCCGCGAGAGAAGTTCTCGGTTCGAGCAAACCCCGGGCAAGAATCGCCGCGCCCAGCAAGCTGGCTTCGCCGGAAGGCAGGCAAGCCAACGGCAAACCGGTTACGTCCGCGAGGATTTGCGTGGTGACGCGGCTTGAAGCCGCACCCCCACCGAGCACAAGCCTTTCAACAGGCCAGCCGGCATTGCGCAGAAAACCAAGGTAGCGGTTCAACTCGAAAGCCAGTCCCTCGACCACCGCGCGCATGATGTCGGCGGGGCGATGTGAAAGTTGCAGTCCGGACAATCGGCCTTTGGTTTCCGGTGCGAGCCCAGAAACGCCGGCAGAAACAAGGAACGGCCAGAAGCAAAGCCCCGCGCTGCCGGGTGGTGACGATGCGAGCAAGGCTTCGATCTCTTCGCTGCTCCTTCCGACAAGGCCCAAGACATTCAGCGCCCACGAGAACGAAGAACCGCCGTTCACGAGCGAGAGAATCTGGCCAAACAATCCTTCGACGACGTGGTTGCACACGAAGGCTTCGTCAATCACCGGCGCGGCCAGCCGGTCGTTTACGGCCAAGAGCACCCAGGCCGTGCCCGTGCCGACCATCACCGTGCCCGCCTGCACCGCGCCCGTGCCGAGCGCGGAGGCGTATTGGTCGTGGATGGCGACGGAAACGGGGATGCCAGGCCGCAGTCCAGTTGCCTGTGCGATTTCCGGTCGCAGTCCTCCGGCAAACTCGCGCGGCGAAATCAAATCCGGAAGTTGGCCCGCCCCAATTCCAAGACGATGCAGCAACTCGGGATCATAATTCCGCAACTCGGGATTGTAGAGCACGGCGAGGCTGCACGACGTGCCGTCCTGCGCGGCGCGGCCGCAGAGGCGCGAGACGATGATATCGCCGACATAGCCAACCCGATTCGGCGCTCGGAGCAGGTCCGGGCTTTCGTCGCGCAGCCGCAGCAACTGGCCGGTGCCCAGACCGGAGCAGCCCCGGCTGATGTGGCGCAAGAACCAGTCGCGACCCAGTTCGGCGGTGAGCGCGGCGTCAAACGGTCGCCCGCGCTGGTCAAGCCAACTGACGACACGACCCAGAGGCCGGTCCTGCCCGTCGAGCACCTGCAACGCGCCGCCCTGACTGGAAACGCCGATGGCCTCGATGCGGGAGGCGTCAACTTCGCGAGCGACCTTTTGGAGCGTCGCAATCGTTGCTTGCTCAATTTCGGCGATCTCCTGCTCCACGCCGCCGTTTCCGACGTGGAGCAACTGGATTGGCGACGACGCCTGGGCTAACGGCTGGCCGACGCGGTCGGTCACGAGCGCCTTCACGTTCGTCGTGCCCAAGTCGAGGCCGAGCAGGAGGGGAGATTTCAAATATGAAATTTGAGATTTCAAATCACAACTCTTTGAAATCCGCGCCGATCAACTCGGCGGCCATGCGCAAACGCCGGCGGGCATCACCAAAACAAACTGCGTTGTGATGTGGGCCGCCGGCCTTGGCGTAAGCCGTCAGGAATTCTCGGACGCTGCCAGCAGGCTTGAGTTTGAAGTGTGGCACGCAGAAGCCGGGCAGCGGACCGAAGTCCTCGATGGCGACAGGCGCGGCAATTAAACGCCACTTCCCGCCCGGTCCGAGCGTCAAAGCAGCGAACGTAGCCGGTCCAAGCTCGAAGCTGGTGACCAGCGCCAGTTGCCGGTCGCGGGTGCGCGTGATCGGCGTCGGACGCGCCACGAGCGGCACTTTGCGATCACGGCGCGCCATCGCGACGTTGGCCTCGCCCATGTGGCTCATGAACAAACTTTCGCCGGCAAAATCCACGGTGAATATTTCGGTAAAGCTGGCTGGAGGTTTCAGCCAGTTGAAGAACGCAGTCGCGGCGGCGGCGATCAAATCGCCCTCCCCGCCGAACCCGACGCCGTCTGCCATGAGCCGGCTTGCCGCGACGAATGGCAGCGTCGAGGTGCGCTCGTCGTCACCGAGCGCCATGAACTGGTAGGTCAACGCGTCGAGGCGGTGGTCCTTCACTGCGCCACGAATGGCCAACTCGGCGCGCGCAGTGGCGTCGAGGTCGGCGTCGGTCACTTCGGTAGCCACATCGTAACTTGACCGGTATTCCGCCACGAGTTTCGCGACCTCACTGGCGCTGGCGGCGGCGGAGCGCTTGATGTAGTCCTCAACTGTGAGATTCAACCACGAACAGCCGAGCGTCGCTGCGAGGTGCGTCGTGTCCACGGCAAAGTCGCCCATGCCCGGGAACGGATAACCGAGCATGCCGATTCTGGTGGAGCGGAGCCGGCGCACGGCAGCGGCTGCCGAGAAAAAGTCACCCAGTTCCGCCAAGCCTTGCGGATCGTTGGCCGGACTGGTGACGTAGTGGAATCGAACGCCCGCGCGGGTCAACACATTGGCCAGGTCCTGTGTGCCGTGAACGCCGTGATTGTCAATCATCGCGGCGGCCGTGAACGACTTGTCCACCGCGAGCAGTTCCTGCGTGTTCCAAATGACGATCGGCAGTCGCGTGCGCTGAAACGCTGGGAGCGTCAGTTGACTGGGAGAATACGTCAGCAAGATGACCAGCAAAGCATCCACGCCACTCGCCTCGAATCGCGTAACAGCACCCTCGATGTCTTCTCGACGAAACACGGCGGTGTCGAACAAGACGTCAGCGTGCGGCGCGAGTGCGGGAAGGACGGAGCGCCGCAGCCAGGCCTCGCGGGAAGCGCGCAGTTCCGGCACAAGCGTTTCGTAAAGCTCCAGCGTGAGGGCCAGCAGACCGACTTTGGGACGCAAGCCGGTGTTCATGGTTTGCCTTTCTTCAGTAGATTCCGAAACCCCGCCAGAACGAAATCCACGACAGTTTTGTCGGTGAGTAAGCCGAGTTTTGTCAAGACCGTGCGGTGGCCGGCGTGGTAGGCGTGGACGCGCGTCCAAAGGCCGTCCGCCAGCAGCCGCCGCTGGAAATGCTTCGCGTCCTCAACTTCGCGGAACTTCAATCCGGCGAGATGGCCGCGTCCATGTGCCGCCTCCAGTCGCGCAGGAAACTCAGCGGCCAAGGCATGGAAGCCATCTTGGATGCGACCGGCCATGGCGCGGATGTGGGCGTCGCGCTCGCGGATGAGTTCAAGCGAAGCCAGCGCCACGAACGCGGGCAGCGCGGCTGAACCGTTGGTGCTAATGGCGTCGTACTGTTCGAGCACGTCGTGCCGGTGGCGGTAGAGAACGCCGGAGAGTGGATGAAAGCCGGCGGTCATGCCTTTGCCGAGCACGACCAAGTCGGGCTGCAATCCCAGTGTGCGATACTCGAAGACTTCCGGCTGCCAGAAGCCCGTTTGAATTTCGTCCACGCACATCAGCGCGCCAGTTTTTCGGCAACAGCGCTGCGCGAGCCGTAAATACTCCGGGGCGAGCGCGATGGCTTCGCGGTTCATCATCACCGGCTCGGCCCAGAAACCCGCGACGCGCGAACCGTGTTTGCGGAACGCCTTCTCGAGCGCCTCGGCGTCATTCGGCTCAAGCGTGACCAACTCGAAGCGTGGCGTCATGCCCGGCCACATGCCGCGCATGAACTGCGGCAGCATGTCCGTGCCGTGGTAATTGCCGGCGAGCACGATCATGACGGGCACGGTCTTGCGCCCGCGCGTTTGCTCAAAGACGCGCAACTGGATCTTCAGCGCCGCCGCGCACGCGACCGAGCCGGTGCAGACGCCGAGGAGCACGGTGTCGAGCGGGTCTTTCTCGCCGGGCGCGTTGCCCAGGGCGACGAGCCGGTGCGCCAGCCACTTGAGCGGGGCTTGCGGGATGTTCGAGTGGTTGTCCCACGTGGCGCCCGCGTGCGACGCTGCCTCAACGGCCGCGCAAAGCTCGGGGTTGTTGTAGCCCCAGAGCATCTGGTAGTGGCCGGATGTGCAATCGAGGAACAGCTTGCGGCGCTCGTTAAGATAGAAGAGCCCGCGCCCGACCAGGAAATCTTCGCTCGGACCAGTCTGGTTTCCGCCGAAGGAATCCTGGAGCGCAGATTTGTCAATCGTCCGGAACGCCGGGACGCAGCGGATGGTTTGGCCCACGTGGCTCAACAACTCCTTCGTGCTGTGAGTGTCAAGAAACCGCCCGCCAACCCGCATCGCAGCGACGATTCCCGGACCGCGCAGCCCAAGTACCTTTTCCAAAGACAACCGAGTTTTCATTTCACGTATCACGAATCACGCTTCACGTTTCACGGCCTCCCGCTGCCCGGTCCCCAAAACTGAAACCACATCACGTAAGCATAGAGCGCCGCCATGAGGCCGATGAAAATGCACCACCAAAGGAAAAGATTCCGCAGGCCGCGGTTTCGCTCACGCTCGGACTCCGGCAGCTTCGCCACGCTCCACGACCAAATGATGCCTTTGATTTTCTCCGGATCGGGCGGCTTCGTGAGGAACGAAACCACCACGAGCAGCAGCATCGAGCTGGCCCAGACGAGAAATGTGCGGTTCAGCCAGTTGTCGAACGGCATCAGCCACGAAACCTTTTTGAACAGCACGTACTCCACGAACCAAGTGTAGGGGAACGCAAACAGCAGGACAAACGTCGCCGCTGCTGCCGTCGTGCGTTTCCAGAGGACGCCCAGCAGGAACACGGCGGCAATGGGCGCGGCCACCCACGCGCCGACGTTTTGAATCAGCACGAACACCCCGAGTTGACGATAGCTAAACCAGATCGCCAGCACCGTGGCGATGACGAGGATGGCGAACGCGCTGGCGCGACCCACGAGCACCATGTGTTGCTCGGATTTGCCGCGGCCCAGAAACGGCTTGTAGAGATCCATCGTGAAGACCGTGCTGCATGAGTTCAGCACGGAGCTGATGTGCGACAACATCCCGCTGGCCAGGCCGGCCATCACGATGCCGCTGAACCCGATCGGCACGAGTTCACGCACGAGCGTCGGAAATGCCTGATCCTTGTCCGCCAGATTCGGGTAAAGCTTGAACGCCACGATGCCCGGAATCACGACCAGCAGCGGCAGCAGGATTTTCATGAAGCCGGCGAACACCACGCCCATCCGCGCGTCCCATTCGCTCCGCGCGCCGAGACAGCGCTGCACGATGAACTGGTTGGTGCAGTTATACCAGATGCCAATCGAGAGGAACAAACTCCACACGCCGAACCACGGATACTCCTTGTCGGTGATGGGGTAGATGATCTTGAACTTTTCCGGTGCGCTCATCATGAGATCGTGCAGCCCGCCCACTTTGTGCAGGCCCACCACCGTGACCACCAGCCCGCCGAGCATCATCACGATAAACTGGAGCAAGTCCGTCCACGCCACCGAGACCAGCCCGCCGTAAATCGTGTAACTGCCCGCGAGCACGGCGAGGCCGATGATGGTCGCAGTTTCGTTCCAGCCGAACATGCCTTTCATCGCCTTGCCGCCAGCGAGCATGACGACCGCCATCTGCGCAACGATCCAAAGCACGAGCGAGCAGACGGCGAACAGGTAACGACAGGTGGAATTGAAGCGGCGTTCGAGAAACTCCGGCATGGTGTAAAGCCCGCCCCGGATGTAATACGGGAGGAAGATCCAGATCAGCGCGGTGAAGGTGAACCAGTTGCCCCACTCCCATTGCGCGACGACGAAGCCGACGGCGTAGGCTACGCCGATCATGCCGATGAAGTGCTCTGTGCTGATGTTCGCCGCGATGATCGAAGCGCCGATGGTGTACCACGGCAAACCGTCGCCCGCCAGGAAGTAGCCGCGGGTGTCCGTCGCCTTTCGTCGCGCCACCCAGATTCCCAGCGCGATGTTGAACGCCAGGTAGAGGGCAAACAGAATGAAATCGAGTCGGTGCGTCATGGGCATTCTTCAGCCTGAATCCGGCAGTTGGACCGCAGATAAACGCAGATGGAAAAGCACTCAGTGTGAATCATGGGTTTCATGCGACCGATGAACGCGCTGCGGTCGTCCGGGACTATTGGTCTTGTTCTCTGATCTGCGTTCATCAGCGTCCATCTGCGGTTCTTCGGCTTAGTCCAGCTTGGCCGGCAACGGCACATCCTCCCATCCCTCCCGGCCCAAGGCAATATCGCGCTCGATGAACTCCCAAACGACGACCTTCTTGCCTTCAAGGATTTCAGGATTGGTGCTGAGCTTCCGCCGCACGTCCGTGGACGCGCCACCATCGCTCACAATCGCGTCCACGGGCGACTTCAATGCGAGAGCCAGGTGGGAAATGAAACCCGCCGAGCCAGGAAGCAGACGCTTTGTGCCTGACTCTTCCTTAGATGTTCCGGCGATGCTGGCTGGTATTTCACCCAGCGACTGAGGTTCGGGGTATTGGTAGATCCGGCAGAAGCTGTCGCCGAGCACGAGCACCGGAGCTTTCTGTCCGGGATAGCGGTAAGTGCCGGGCCGGTCTGACGCCGAGGGCACGAGCAGGCCGAGCGCGGGATCGAGCACTTGTTCGCAAACCACGTGCTGCGGCAGGAAGGCGTCGCGCGCGCCGGGAATCTGCATCATGTCAAGGATGTCGCCCCAACGTGTAACTCCGACCAGTTGTGTGCGGAACTCCTTCCTCTCAGCGGGGGCGAGATTCATTTCGCGCAGTTGGTTTGCGACGATCTGTGCCGCGAGCTGCGCACCGAACGGCGTCCAATGCGTGTCTTGCGCAAGGTAAAGCGGTACGTTCGCGCCGCCGCTGCCAGCTTCGGACCGCGCGTCACGAAATGCGGCGAACAAATCCACTGTCGTGACGCCTTTGCGCCGCAGGTCGCCAAGAAGCCCCAGCGTGGGCGAACGGAATTGCTGCTGCTTTCCGATTTCGCGGCGCGTGACCAAGTCGGGATAGACGCTCGGTTTGCCTGGCACGGGCATCACCACCAACACGATGCCGCGTTCCTTGAGTTGGTCGCGGAATCGGACGATGGCCCGCAGGACGTTCTCTCGCTCTGTGCGGTTTGCTGACGTCTCGGCCCATTTTGAATCGGCCGCATCTGCGTCGGGTCGGTCTGGTTCGACGAGGTAGCGGAGGTCCGGCCGGTAAAACAGCCAGCGGTCACGGCCCAACACACCTTTCGAGCCAGGGTCACGCAGCGTGGCAAAGAACAGTCGCTGCACTTCGGGGCGGAGCTTTTGCTGAAACCACGATTTCTCTTCCAGCGTGTGTTCGAACTGACGGAGATTCTTCGCCGAGGGCCGGTAGCGGAACACGTCGGTGAACTGCACCCGTTCGTGGCGCGCCAACTCCAAGCACGTCTGCGTGACAGGCACGGCGGCGATCACGGCCAGGAAGCCGATGACCAGTGCAAGTTCGCTTGTGCGGGCGCGGTTTGGCATCGGGTCAGAACTGGAAATAGAGAAACGGGTTGAACGCCTGCGAAAACATGAGGAGCAACGAAAAGACGAACAGCGGGAGCAACATTGCGAACCGCGGCCACGTCTGCGGTTTCAGCGACCACTCGTGCGCCTGCTGCCGCTGGAACACAAGCGCGGGGCAGACCGCCATGACCAAGAAGTAGAACGGCACGTAAATGTCGGCGGCGAGCAGAGCCGAGGCGCTGGTGGTTTTCGCCAGGCTGAACATTGCGCCGAAGTAGTGCATGGCAGCGGTAAGGTTTTCCGCCCGGAACAAGACCCACGAGAACAGCATCAGCACGAAGGTGAACACCACGCGGAGGCTGAATGGCAGCGTGTGGTAGAAGCTCTGCTTTCCGCGCCAGCGTTCGTAGGCGAGCAACAGGCCGTGATACGCGCCCCAGACGACGAAGTTCCATTTCGCGCCGTGCCACAGACCGCCGAGCAGCATGACGATGGCGAGGTTGATGTAGGTGCGGGCTTCGCCTTTGCGATTGCCGCCAAGCGCGAAGTAGAGGTAGTCGCGCAACACGCTCGACAGTGAGATGTGCCAGCGCCGCCACAAGTCGGTGACGCTCTCCGCCAGATACGGCGCGTCGAAATTTTTCAGATATTCGAAACCCAGCATCCGGCCCAAGCCCACCGCCATGTCCGAGTAGCCGCAGAAGTCGAAATAGATTTGGAACGCGTAGGCGAGCACGCCGAACCACGCGTCGAGAGCGCAGGGATTCGCGGCGTTGAACACGGCATCGGCGACGTGGCCGCACGGATTGGCCAGAAGAATTTTCTTGGCGAACCCGAGGATGAAGAGGCACACGCCGGAGGCGAAGCGTTTGACAGTGTGTTCGCGGAAGGTGAGTTGCTCCGCGAGCGTTTTGTAGCGGATGATCGGCCCGGCAACGAGGTCGGGGAACAGCGCCACGAAGGCGGAATAGTCGGTGAATGACTTGGCTGGCGTCGCGTGGCCGCGGTAGAGGTCAATGATGTAAGTCAGCGAGTGGAAGGTGTAAAACGAGATGCCGATGGGCAGCACAACCCGCAGCACGCGGAACGGCTCGGCGCCGACGAGCGCCAGAAGCTGGTTCAGCGTCTCCGCGCCGAACATGTAGTATTTGAAGAAGCCGAGGAAGCTCAGGTTGGTCACGACGCAGGCCGCCACGGCGAGTTTACGCTGCGCTGGCGTCGCACCGGCCCGTGTGATGACTTTGCCCCAAGTGAAGTCGAGGACCGTCGTGAAGAACATGAGGCAGACGAACCACGGCTGCCACCAGCCGTAAAAGACGTAGCTGGCGAGCGTGAGCCAGAAGTTGCGCCAGCGGTAGGGCAGGTTGAAATAAACCAGCAGGAACAGCGGCAGGAAGTAGAAGACGAAGATGTGGGTGGTGAAGACCATGCCGCGGCGTCAGTAGGTCGTCGGGTTCGTCCAGAGCGCGAAGAAACGGTTCGTCGCCGGCGGGAAACAGTAATCCAGCGCGCCGCTCGGAGAGAGGTCCTGCAACTCGTAGTCCAGCGCCAGGCGATGCACTTCGCCCGTCACGAACTGGTCAAGCTTGCCGCCGAGCGGACTGTCGCCCCAGTCCGAATCCTTGATTTGCGCGCGCGGCAGCCACGGCTTGTAGTGGCCCAAGAAGATCTCGTCGCCGGGTTTGAGCACGTACTTCTGCTTCGGGTCCTGCCGGTGAACCTTTAGCACTTGATACTTCAGCACGTAGGTGTAGCGGTAGGCGCCCAGCTTGGGAAACTGCTCCGGACGTTCGACCAGTCGCGCGGACACTTCCACGCGGCCCAGCTTGCCGACCATTTCATCCTCGCCGGTTTGCACCCGGTTCGCGAGGGCCCAGATGCCGACCACCAATGCCGCCACGACCGCCAGCCCGCGCACGGTGCCCGGGCCGCCGACGTAATTGCGGGATGGGCCCAGCTCGGTGGTTTCCGCCGATGTCTCGGTTGGAGAGCGTGGAACGGTTGAGTCCCCGGCTGGTTCGGAAGGTTGCGCTTCCATGACGCGACCGTTTCAGTGTGTTCCAGACTACTTCGCGCCGACTTCCGTGTAGGTCCAATGCGGTTCAAACCCCGGCTGATCCAACCGCAGCACCGGCCCGCTTTTTGCGCTCGGATAAAGCGACCGCAGCTCGACGTAATCGTCCGGCACAACGATTGGCGCGTCCGCCAGCCGGATGATCGCCATGTTCGCATCCGTGCCGCCGTCGGATTCCGGTGTGGCGAAGATCGCATACTTATCGTCGGGCGAAGTGCAGCCGTAATAGATGTGGCGGCCCAGTTCCCCGTAAATCAACGTGCGGCTTTTGCCGTCGGCCGTGGCCTGCATGAGCATTGTCCAGCCGTACTCGCTGGCCAGACCCCCCGTGCGGTTGGAGTAGATGACACGGTTGGAATCCCGTTGAAACCAGTCCGCCGTGCAGTTCAGGTTGCGCGTCAACAGCGTGTTCGCGCCGGTTTCCAGATCGATGCTGACGACGTTCCAATCCTGCCCGTTCACGTTCGCCGTGCCGCACAGCCGCTTGCCATCCGGCGACCAGAACATCTGTTGGAAAATTCCCTGGCGCGGCATTTCCTTGACGAGCTTCTTCGACTCCAGCTCAAAAATGCGGATGACACCCTCGCGCTTGTAGAGGCAGGCAATTTGTTTCCCATCCGGACTCCACGATGCCCAAGGAAACTCCCCGTCCTCGCCCTGGAGCTGCGGATTTGAGCCGTGGGCGTTCGCGATCACCAGCGTGCCGCGAGCGCCCCACGAATCGTGGTTAATGATCTGGCCCTGGACCGGTTCCGTGGGCTTGTGCTGGCGGCGGTAAAGCATCCGCTTGCCGTCGAGCGAAAACCTCCCGCCGTATTCGTTCCAATCGGCGGTCTGCGTCAGGTTGCGCTTGACCGATCCGTCGGGTCGCGACAGGAACAAGTCATAATCGCCTTGCGGTGTCTGTGCGGAGAACAGAATCCAACCCTTGTGCGCGACCTCTTTCGCAAGCTCGCTCACTCCGGGTTGGGCGTTTGCACCATCGGCGAGGACAGCCGTCGCGAAACCGCCGGCCAGAAAAGCGCCGAGCCACAAGCAGCGACTCAGCCGCGCGGAGTCCTTGAATCTGCCAAAACCGCCTGGTGTTGCATCCGGATCGAACATGCCTGCTTCTAACGGCGCCCACTCCGCAAGTCAACCTCCAGTATCGCGGCTGAGCCAATGCGTTTACGTTGCTGGATGCGCTAGCGGCGATTCGTTCCCAGCGCCAAAACCCGCTCGACAAAACGCCCGTCGAAGTTAGCTTCTCACCCCACTGATATGACCGATCCGCGTTACACCAAACTGGCAAAACTCCTCGTCAACTACTCCACCCGCGTCCAGAAAGGCGACCGTGTGTTGCTGGACATGATGGATGCACCGGACGAAATGTCCGTGGAACTCATGCGCGCCGTGCGGAAGGCCGGCGGCACGCCGCTCATCGAGGTCCGCCACACGCGCGTCACCCGCGAAATCCTGCGCGGCGCCGACGCAAAACACCTCGCGCTTTTCCGCGACCTCGAACTCGCCCGCATGAAGAAGATGCAGTGCTACATCGCCATCCGCGGGGCGGACAACATGAGCGAAAACTCCGACGTGCCCGGCACGCTCATGTCGTTGTACTCGCGCGTCACCAAACCCGTGTTGAACTGGCGCGTGAACAAGACCCGCTGGTGCGTTCTGCGCTGGCCTACACCCAGCATGGCGCAGGCGGCCAACATGAGCACCGAAGCGTTCGAGAACTTCTACTTCGACGTCTGCACGATGGATTACCGCAAGATGGCCCGCGCCATGGTGCCGCTGTGGAAACGGATGAAGAAAGGCAACCGTGTCCAGCTCAAATCGCCAGGCACGGACCTTGCATTCAGTATCAAGGGCATCGGAGCGAAGATGTGCGACGGCCTGCTCAACATTCCCGACGGCGAAGTGTTTTCCTGCCCGGTCAAGGACTCCGTCAACGGCGTCATCCAGTTCAACACGCCGACGGTCTATGGCGGAACAAAGTTCGAGAACGTACGGCTGGAATTCAAAGACGGCAAGCTCGTCAAGGCCACGTCCAGCAACACCAAGCGACTGAATGAGATTCTGGACACCGACGCCGGCGCGCGTTATGTGGGCGAGTTTGCGCTCGGGTTCAATCCCTACATCCTGAATCCGATGTGCGACATCCTCTTCGACGAGAAGATCGCGGGCTCGCTGCACTTCACACCGGGGCAAGCCTACGAGTTGTGCGACAACGGGAATCGCAGCGCCGTGCACTGGGACATGGTGCTCATCCAGCGCAAGGACTGGGGTGGCGGCGAAATCTGGTTCGACGGCGAACTGATCCGCAAGGACGGCATCTTTCTGCCGAAGGACCTGAAGCCGCTGAATCCGGATCGGCTGAAGTAAAACCCGGCTTCCAGTTCAGCCATCCAATCGCGCGTGTCATGGCCTCCGACTAGCGGAGGCGAAGGGTGGCATGTTCCGTGCCTGCCTTACGCTACGACACGCACCGAGGAACGATCCAGTTCCACCAACGAATGCCGCCGCAGCGCCTTCTCAATTTGTGGCAGATGGCGCGCAAACAACTCCTTCAACTCCCGCACGCCAATGTTGCCCGTCCGCACCAGCACCAGTTTATGGGGCTTCGCGTGCAACAGGTGCGAGTAAAAGAAATCCGTATCCTTGGAGACCACCGCCCGCTTCTGTTTCGCCGACAACTCATTGATCACCGTGTCGGGCGTGAGGTTCCCCGATGGCAGTTGGCGTGTGTGGAGCGCATCGTGCCCGGCGGCTCGGAGCAATTCGCACAGGCCGGGCGGGAGATGCGCGTCCACCAGGAACTTCATGCCAGAACCAGATGCTGGCTCTTAACTTTGAGCGATTGTGCCGCAAACTCCAAACACGCCAGCAAGTCCTCCCGCTCCAGGTCCGGGAACTCGGCCAACACGTCCTCGAATGAATCGCCCGCTGCCAGATACTCCAACACCGATTCCACCGGATACCGCCGCCCGCGGATGACGGGCTTTCCGTGGCAGATGTCCGGCTGGATCGTGATGCGCGAAAGCAGCGACTTCATGCCGATACTTCACGCCAAACTCGGGCCAAAGTCAACTGGCGTCACCGGGTGTGACAGGAAGTAGCGGGCACAGCCTGACATGGCTCAAAGCAACCGCGCGCCAAACCGCGCCAACGCGCGTGCTTGAGCCGGAAGACTCAGGGCGTGTTCCAGCGAATCCGATAGAACCGGTTTGTCTGCGCACTCGCGCTTGCGTTGGTATAGGCCAGCGTGGTCTGACTTGCGCCGGAGGTCAGTTGCGATGCAGGCAAATCGTCCAGCCACGGGCCGGTTGTCGCCTGACTGTAAAGCACCTGATATGTCTCGCTGGGCAGGCAGCCCCACGAGAGAACGAAATCCCGGGTCGTCACGTCCAGAATCCCGGTGAGACGAGGAAGGCTCTTCGAGGCAAACGGCGTGCCGCCGAAAGCACCCATGTTGATGCGCCCGCCGTTGGGTTGGGGTTCGCTGGCAAAACTGGAAGCGGGATCACCCGCATCAATGCAGGAACTGGTGACGGTGTCTCGAACCCAAGTGCCTGTTGCCGGGACGTAACGCCCCACTTGCGACCGCAAGTGGAAGTCGCCGGAGGCTGGGTCAGCAAACAAGGGGTCCACTGAAATGTTGCCGGGTGCAGATTCATACGTAGCGGCCACGCCGGCCCAGTTTGTCCCGTTGCCCCAGACGTTGTTAAATGTGGCCACGGGCGATCCTTCAATCCGGATTCCAACAATTCCAATCCCATTACTGACAACGATGTTGTTTTGAATCCTGTGCCTGAAAGCCTCCAGCTGAACGCCCGCGCCCCCGTTCCCGAACATGCTGTTGTTCACAAGCTCGGGCGTGTAGCAGTTAGTCGAGGACCGAAACTCGATTCCCTGTGTTCCGTTGTGGCAAATCACGTTCTTAGTCATTGACCCTGTCGTGTCCCCGACCGATCCGGTAGCTCCTGTCCAACTTGTGCAGCGGACCCCGGCCAGCGCGTTTGAAAACACTTGGCATCCACGCATCGAGAGAAACAAGGTCGCGTCCGTATAAGTCCATGAGGTGCTGCCCCGCGCCACAAGATCGACACCATACTGCGAGCAAAAGCGAACCGTCGAATTCTCGATTGTCAGAATCCCAAACCTATAGTCCGAGCCTCCATAAACTCCTGCAGCGATACCAATTGAACCATACTCAATGTCACAGCAGCGCAGAGTCCAGCTTGGAGAACTGCCGGCAGTGCCCAAATAAAGCCTCTTCCAGTCACCTGGCGCGGGCGAGGCTTGATTCGAGGTGAACACGATCCGATTACTGGCGTTTCCCTCTGCAATCAGATTTCCGTAAACGATGAGGTAAGTGTTCGTTTCAAACCGCACGATGACACCCGGTTCAATCGTTAGTTGTGTGCCGGAGTTAACCGTCGCATTTGACAGGACGATGTAAGGCGAACCGTTCGTTGTCCACGATCCCGAGACGGTGCCGCCGACATAAGTCTGTGCTTGGGCCAAGAGCAGCGATGCAAGTAGCATCAGCAGGCATGTGCCGGTCAGCCACGCCGAGCTGGAGGGTTTTCGGCAATTCGAGATGTTGCCCACCGCCGGATTTTCTTCCTGTGTTTTCATGTGGTTTGTTTTCCGGTTAGAGCCTGTCATGCACTTTCCTCAAGCATTGTCTGTACAAAGTAAATACGTTTCGCCATTACGCTGGGGATGGCGAACGCACGAAAGGCCTATCCGAGCGATGTCCGCGACGAAGCGTGGTTGTTCTGCGCCCCTTATCTGACGCTGATGAAGGCAGACGCACCGCAGCGCCAGTACCCCTTGCGCGAACTCTTCAACGGTCTGCGCTGGTTGGTACGGGCGGGCTGTCCGTGGCGCCTGCTGCCGAACGATCTGCCGCCGTGGACGGCGGTCCAGCAACAAACGCAACGATGGCTACGGGCCGGCGGCTTTGAAAGCATGGCGGAGGATTTGCGCCTGCTGTTGCGTTTGGGGGTCGGGCGAACCGAGGCGCCCAGCGCCGTGATTCTCGACAGCCGGACGCTGCAATCCACACCCGAGAGTGGCGCGCGGGCGGGCTTGGATGGGCCCAAGAAGCGCAAAGGTTCAAAACTGCACGCGGCGGTGGACACGTTGGGGTATTTGCTGGCGTTGAAGGTCACGGCGGCCAACGAACAGGATCGGGCGCAGGTGGCCGATTTAGCCCAAGCCGTCCCAGCGGCCACGGGGCAGAACGTGCAAGTGGCGTTCGTCGATCAAGGCTACACGGGCGAGCAACCCGCGGCGGAGGCGGCGCAACACGGGTTGCACTTGGAAGTGGTCAAACATCACGAAGCCAAGCGGGGCTTGGTGTTGTTGCCGCGTCGCGGGGTCGTGGAACGCTCGTTTGCGTGGGTGGCGCGTTTCCGCCGTTTGGCCCGCGACTACGAGCGTCTGGCTTCAACCCGGGCAGGCTATCACTGGCTCGCCTTTGCCATCCTCATGCTCCAAGCTCTCTTTGCCAAAAGTGCATGACAGGCTCTAGTTCGCCTGCATCCGCAGGCAGGGGCACGGTATGCCCGGAGGCTCGCCCCATTCAAGGCTTTTCCCCGTCATGGCGAGAGTGGGTCGTGGGAGATAGGGATTTCATCATCCTGCCGGAGGATTTGAAGCCGCTGAATCCGGACCGGTTGAGGTGAACGGCACGCGGCGGCCTCACGCCTTCAAGCCGCGCAAGTCCACTTCCAGCCGCTTGTTCCCTTTGAGCAACTCGTCCCATGTCAGCCGCGTCCGGCGCAAGGCGGCTTCGCGGCCCAGGATCGTGGTGAGCGCGCCGTCCACTGAACGGCGCACGGTATCGTTGGCGAAATTGCCGCCTACCACGCAGTCGTAAAACTTTGCGATGTTCCGCACTGCGCCCGCTTCGTAAAGCCTCTGCACCTCGCCGTTGTATCCGTTTTCGCGGCCGCGCAACGACGCCGTTCCGCCGTAGCATATCTGCGCGTGACCCGTCGCGCCAAGCGCCTGGCAAATCACATCAAAGGCGAGATGGTTGCTCAGATGCTTGCCCTGGTGGCTCATGATGAGCCCATCCGCAAACTCGAACACGATTTCGAAGACATCGTGGCTATCGCCGTGCGGGTTGGCTCGGCCGATCCGCGACAGGCCCATCGCGGCGACGGGGCGTTCCTCCGCCACCCACAGCGCCGCGTCCACCGCATGAATGCACGCGTTGACGTGGTACCCGCCGCCAATCGCCACGTCGTTGCACCAGATCAAACTGCGCAGGCGGCTTTCGATCGTCGGCGCCAGCGGCGGATCACTGAACGTCCCCGCAAAATAGTGGCTGTTCAGCGCGAGCACTTTCCCAATCTCGCCCGCGCGAATCATCCTCACCACCTCGAGATTGTGCGGTTCGGTGGGGATCTGGTAATCCACGAGGAACACGTGGCGGCCCTCGGTTGCCTTCTTCGCCGCCGCCTCAATTTCCAGGCAGCCGGGCACATCAACCGCCACAGGCTTGGCCATGTAAACGTGCAGCCTGCGTTCGACCGCCGCGCGTGCGTGCTCGGGGAAAAAACACGGTGGCACTTCCAGTGCGACCGCTTCCACACCGCAGTCCATGAGCCGACGGTAACCGGAGAGGCCGGCGAACCGCCGGGCTGCGTCCACCTCCAAAGCGTCGCCGGACTTGTCCGCCACCGACTGAAAGTAATCCGCCACGGCGAACATTTCGTAGCCGCCATGCCTCCGAAACAGCCTGGCGATCCAGCTTCCACGCCCGCCGCACCCGACGACTCCGAGTTTGAGCTTACGCTGGAACTCCGCTGGTTTGGGCGCGGTCGCCAGTTCCTCTGCCGCGCGAGTGTGCAGGACGGCGAAGGAGGAAGCGGCTGCCGTGGCCGCCAACGTTCCGCCGAGAAACCGCCGTCGGGTGGTGGTTTGGTCGAATGATTCGTTCGGGTGGATTTTGTGGTTCATGGCAGCTTTCTCAAAGGTTCGGCATGGTCGCGGGTTCGACCATTGCCGACAAGCTCAAGCTAGTGCTTCGCCGGCTTTATGCGAAACATCGAAATCAACCCCGACTGACATGAGCGGCGACTCGCAAACCGTTGCTTAGCCCCACAACCACCGCTCGCGGTGCGCCGCGACGAACGCATCGTCTGTCAGGTGCGGGTAGGCGCGGCACACGCGGTCAATCTCCGCGTGCTGGCCGGGGCTGAGTTGCTCGTGCGGGTCGAGACACCAGATGCCTTCCAACAAACCCTGCCGGCGCAGGACTTCGTGGACGCCGGCGATGCAGCCCGCGAAATCATTTGCCGCGTCGAAGATTGCAGAGTTCATGTCCGTGACCTCTACGTTCAACCGGAGCATTTCAGCGGGCAAGGTCTTGCAAGACGACGCGAACCGGCGGCAGTGGGCGTGGATTTCGACGGCGCGCTTCGTCCACACCGCCCAATGGCCGAGCAACCCGCCGACGATCCGGCGCTCGGTCAGTTTCCTTCCAACGCGGAAGCGGAACGGCGTCAGCAAATCCATCACGATGTTGTCGTCGTTGCCGGTGTAGAGCGCGATGTCGTCGCGGCCCGCTTCGGCGACGGCGCGCACCACGTCGAGCGTCTGGTAGCGGTTGAACGGCGCGATCTTGATGGCGACGACATTTTCGATTTCAACAAACCGCCGCCAGAACGAGTAAGGCAGCACCCGTCCGCCAACGGATGGTTGCAGATAGAAACCCAGCACCGGAATCACCCCTGCAACGGCGTGGCAGTGCGCGAGCAGGGTTCGCGCGTCGGCGTCGCGCAGCGCGCCGAGGCTGAGCAAGCCAGCGTGGTAACCCAACTCGCGCGCTAGCGAAGCCTCACCCACAGCTTGTTTCGTCGGCCCGCAAACCCCGGCGATGCGGACGAACCCCAAGGCTTTGCCCGCTTCCTCTGCCGCCAGTTTCAGCACGGGCCGTAGCAAGCCAACCTGCCGAATCGCGAATTGAGTTGTGTGGACGCCGACTGCGATGCCGCCGGCGCCGGCTGCGAGGTAATAGCGCAACAAAGCGTGTTGGCGTCGCTCGTCGAACTTTCGCCGGCGATTCAGCGCGAGCGGGCACGCCGGGATGACCAGCCCTCTGGCCAATTGGGCGCGGGTGCTCTCAATATTTTCCATCGCGGGATTCAAAGTGCGTCGCCTTGCCCAGGCTTGCTCCGCCGCGTTTCACCCAGTCCGCCACCCAGCGGATGAGTTGCCGCTCGCTCACTTGTGGCGGGCCGAAAAGTTTGTGGCAACGGTTGGCATTGCTGAGCAGCGCGGTGGGGTTTTCCCCGCCAGTGATGCGAACTTCACGACCCAGCACCTTCCCGAACTCAACGACGGTTTCCCGCACGCTGAGCGTCCGAACACCGGTCAGGTTCAGCACCAGCGGCGGTGAGGCGGCGTGTTCGAGGGCGAGCAGTGTCATGACGTTGGAGTCACCCTGCCAGATGGTGTTGAACCAGCCGGTGCTCACGTCCACGGGTTCGCCGGCCCACACGCGGCGGGCGATATCCACGAGCACGCCGTAGCGCAGATCGCAGGCGTAGTTGAGCCGGATGAGCGCCGCGGGCCTGCCGAGCGTGCGACTGAAATGCTCGAAGATTCGCTCGCGACCCAGGCAGCTCATGGCGTATTCGCCGACCGGTTGCGGCGTGTCCGTCTCTAAGGAACCGCCGCTGGCCGGCGACACGAAGCCATACACGTTGCCGGTGGAGTAGGCGACCATGCGGCTGCGCGAGAAACGCTTGCAGATCACGCTGGGCAGGTGCGTGTTCATGGCCCATGTGAAAGGCTCATTGCCGTTCGCGCCGAATTTCATGCCGGCAAGGTAAAACACGTTGGGCGCATCCGGCAACCGCGCCACCGCGTCTTCGTCGAGCAAATCGCAGCGGATGGTTTCGATGCCGGCGGCTTGCAGCCGGGTTTCCTCTGCCGCAATTGAGAAGCGCGCCACGCCGATGATTCGGCGCGGTTTGCCCGCTTGATCGGAGGCACGCTTGGCCATGTGCGCGAGTGATGGACCGATCTTGCCGGCGACACCCAGCAGAATCACATCGCCCTCAATGCGACGGAACATCTCCACAACCGCATTCGTCGGGCGGCTCAGCCGTTCCTCCAACTCGTCGAGGTTCGTGATCGCGTCTTGCATGGCGGTCAGAGCACCACTTCCGTTCCTACGCCTTCGTCGGTGAAGATCTCCAGCAACACCGCGTGCGGGATGCGGCCGTCCACGAATGAAACCTTCTCGACGCCGGCTTTGATCGCAGCCACGGCGCTGTCCACCTTCGGAATCATGCCTCTGTCCACGACGCCGGCTTGTTTGAGCGCGTCCACCTCGCTGGTTTGCAAGTGCGGGATGATGGTGTCCGGGTCCTCCGGGTTGCGCATGAGGCCCGGCACGTCGCTCATGAAGACGAGCCGCCTGGCCTTGAGCGCGATGGCGACCTGAGCGGCGGCCACGTCGGCGTTGCAGTTGTAAATCTTCCCGTCCTCGCCGCGCGCCGTGGGGCTGATGACCGGCGTGAAGCCGCTCCAGATGCACTCCTTCAACGGCGCGGTGTTCACTTCCACCACTTCGCCGACGTAGCCGATGTCAATCTTCCGACCCGGACTATCTTTGTCGTCGAGCCAAAGCTTGCGGCACTTGAAAATCTCCGATCCCGCAAATCCCACCGCCTGACCGCCGAGCGACTGGATGGTCGCGACGATTTCAGGATTGATCTCGCGCGACAAGACTTCGTCCACGATCTGAACCGTGGCTTCGTCCGTGACGCGCTGGCCCTGGATGAAGTTCGCTTTCAACCCAGCTTTCTCCATCGCGCGCGTGATCGCCTTGCCCCCGCCGTGGACGACGACCGGGTCAATCTCGACGGCTTCGAGAAACACGATGTCGCGCGCCACGCCGTTGCGCACGGCGGGATCAGGCGAGTCCATGAACGAGCCGCCGTATTTCACGACGAAAGTTTCGCCGCTGAACTTTTGGATGTACGGCAACGCTTCGAGCAGTGTCGCGGCTTTGGCGATGAGGTCTTGCATCGATTAAGGCAAAGAGGATTTAGCCACAGATGAAACGCGGATGAAACACGGATTTTTCAATCCAGGAATCCGCCGTCACCACGAGTTGTGTCGCGTCATCTGCCGCCCAGGGATTCCAAGTAAGTCTGGTAAACCTCCAGCACTTTGGCATCCGTCAACTGAGCCGCGATCAGCAGCCGGGCGTGGGCGCGGGCCGTTTGGCCAGCTTTCAAGCCCCGGCCGAACAGCGAGACATACATCGAACGGTGTCCTTCGGATTGCTGCGGGGTGCAGAGGGCGAATGCATCTCTGGGCGGCGAAATGACGATAGCGGTCAACCCGGCTGCGGAATTACGACGGATACCGATCGGTTTGGCGAGCCGCGGCATCTGCACCCACTCGACTGGGCTGGGTGGCATTGTCCAGCGACCGTCGCGAAAGATGGCCATCGCCGCGTCGTCGCGCGGGAAGGTTAGCCACGTGCCGAACTTTGGCTCGGCAGCCAGAAAGCCCGCCACGCCCGGTTTGCCCGGCAACTCGGCCACGTAGGCGAGCGAGTTGGTGAAGCCTTCGGTGAAGTACGATGCGAGGAACGATTCAAAGTTGGCGAGGTTCGTCTTCGCCTGCACAGTCGTGATCACGTCGAGCACATCCGGCGCAGCCCAGTGGTAGGTGGCGTCCAGTTCAAAGGGGCGATCCCTCGTCACAAGCCAGCGCACATGCACGCCGCCGTCGGCTTGCAGCTTCGCTTCGCTCGGCCAATCCCAGGCGCCTATGCCATAGCGTTTGTTCGCCGTGAACACTCGGTAGTGACCAAACAAACCCATGCTGCTATCCAACCTCGTGCCGGTAGGAATGTGCACCACCTCGGAAAGCCCCTTCGACTTGCCATCCGCGTGCAACTTGCCCCGCAGCACGCCGGTGTCGAACGTGAAACCATTTGTACCTGCGGGAATGAAAGCCAGCGGATTGGGCTTTGCAGCCAGTTGAGCATTCACTCTGGAGATTGGAAGCATGGCTTGGGTTAACGCCAAGCCTGCGAAGATTGCGTGTCGTTTGATGGCATCCATTTGTGTCCGTTCGCGTTATTCGCGGGCCTTACTTCGCCCAGTTCGCACTACGATGTTGAAGCCGGATTGAGTAAAGCCCCGTGCTCGCGGTGATGAAAAGCGTGCGGCGATCCTTGCCACCAAAACTCACGTTCGCCGTCCAGGGCTCCGGCACGTCAATGTGCTCGATCTGCCTGCCGGCTGGGTCGAACACGGTGACGCCTTTGCCGGTGAGATAGAGGTTGCCCGCGTTGTCGAGCGTCATGCCGTCGGAGCCGAGTTCGCAGCGCAGCCGCTTGTTCGCCAGCGTGCCGTCGGGCTGGATGTCGTACGCGTAAGTCCTGTTCGCGCGGATGTCCGCCACGAACAGCGTCTTGCCGTCAGGCGTGCCGATGATGCCGTTGGGCTGAACGAGATCGGCGGTCACACGCTTGAGCGTCTTGCGGTCGGCGGACAGGAAATACACCTGCTCCGTGCCCTGCGGCGGTTTGTCGTAATCCCACCAGTCGCGTTTGTAGAACGGGTCGGTGAAATACAGCGCGCCGTCGGGCCGCACCCAGACATCGTTCGGCGCGTTGAGCTGCTTGCCTTCGAACTCTCTCGCCAGCACCGTGTGTTTGCCATCAGGCGTGATGGACCACAGCTCTGTCTTCTCGTCAGCACACGCGATCAAGTTGCCCTGTTTGTCGAAATACATCCCGTTCGCCCGGCCCGCGGGCTGGAGGAACGTGGAGAGCTTCCCATCCACGCTCCACTTCATGATGCGGTTGTTGGGCTGGTCGGTGAAGAAGACGTTGCCCTCCTTGTCGCAAGTCGGGCCCTCGGTGAATCTGAACTCGCCGGCGAGCTTCTCCAGTTTCGCGCCGCCGGCAATGACGGAGGAAGACTGGTTCGTGGATTCCGCGCCCAGCCCAGGGATGGACGCGAGCAAGGCAACTGTCAGGAACAAGGTCTTCATGGTTCAACCCCCAAGTGTGGTTGGATCGGTCACGTCACCTTTGTTGAAATCAACGTATTCCTCGGTCAAGTCGGCTGCGTACATCACGGCGCCGGCTTTGCCGAGGTTCAGGCGGATATGCAGACCGAATTCCTTCGGCGCGACGGCGAGGCAAAGTTCCCTGAAGGTCGCCTTCGTCGGCTGGCCGTGCTTCAGACTCCAAAGAATCTTCCGGCTGCCGGGCCGGCTGTAGCCGATGTCCACCTTTTCCTCGACGACCGTCGCGGAGCTGTATCCCAGCGCGCAAATGATGCGGCCCCAGTTCGGGTCGCCGCCGTGCCAACTGGCTTTCACCAGCGAGCTGTTCGCCACCGCGCGGGCTGCGGCGTCGGCATCGACGGGCGTCTTCGCACCGTCTACGCGCACGGTCACAACCCGATGCACGCCTTCGCCGTCGCGCACAATCATTTTCGCGAGTTCGAGGCAGACGTGGGTGAGGGCGGACTCGAAAAATCCGAAGTCCGAAGTCCGAAGTCCGAAGCGCCGGTTTTCCGCCAAGCCGTTCGCCAAGACCAACACCGTGTCGTTCGTGCTCATGTCGCCATCCACGGTAATGCGGTTGAAGCTTTGGGCCACGGCTTCGTTGAGTGCCAATCGGAGCGCCTTGGCTTCGATGGCGGCGTCGGTGGTGATGAAGCAAAGCATCGTGGCGTGGAGCGGCCTGGCGGCGGGACGCTTGCCGGTGACGCTCATGCCAGGCTGAATCATGCCGGCGCCCTTGCAGATGCCACCGATGCGTACCGGTTTGCCACCCAGCGTGAACTCGACGGCGATTTGCTTGGGCCGTGTGTCGCTGGTCATGATGGCCTCGGCGGCGTGGGCGGCGTGGGCGGCGTCGTTGCCCAAGAGTTGTACGGCTTCGCGGATGCCAGCGCGAACGTTCGCCATCGGCATTGCCACGCCGATGCGGCCGGTCGAGCCGACAAGCACGTGTTCCTCCGGCATGTGCAAAAACTTCGCCAACTCCGCGGTCATGGCGTAGGCGTCTTTCATTCCCTGCCGTCCGGTGCAGGCGTTGGCGTTGCCCGAATTCACCACGATGGCCTGCGCCTCGTCGCCGCGCCCGCGCTCGATGCAGACCTTTACAGGCGCCGCGCAAACCTGGTTCGTCGTGAACAAGCCGGCTACAGTAGCGGGCACTTCCGAAACGATGAGCGCGAGGTCGCGCTTCCGGCCCTTCTGCGAGCCCTTGCCCGTGCCAAGGCGCTTGATGTTGCAGAACACACCACTGGCCAGGAAACCTTCCGGTGCGGTGACGGAGCCGGGAATCTGTTTGAACTTTGCCTTCATGTCCAAATGCGGTGAGAGATTGCCAGCGTCGCATCGCGTCGCAATCCAATTCACGCAGGGGGATCAACGGCGAGCGACGCGGGCGGCTTCAGCGGAGGTTCGGTTTCACTTGTTCCAACTCCAGCCGCAGGGCCAGGAGGGAGAGATGGATGTCGTAGAGGAACGCGACCAGCGAGGCGATGAGCGAGGCCAGACAGACGATGAACAACAGGGAAACGGCGACGCCCTGCTCCTGCTTGCACAGCGCCGCCAGGAAAAGAGTGATCACCAAAATGGCGGCCAGCAGGACGCTGACCACCGCCAGCGTGATGGTCAGCCGCAAGACGCGGGCACGGCGATAGATGATGTCAATCTGCTCCATGAGCTTTGCGCCCTCGTGGCCGGGGGAATTGTGCGCGTCGCGGGCGAGCTGGCGGGCGCGATCGATCGCTCGTCCAAGGCGGTTGGTCATGGTGAGCAGCAGCAGTCCCACGCCGGAAATAAGTATGACCGGCCCAATGGCCACTTGGAGAACGGGAATGATTTCGTGAAGAGTCATGCGGTAAGTTGCAGCGCCAAGTCGCGTCGCTCAACCGGGGATCTCAATGCTCCCCCTGAGGTAAAGCGCCGCTTCGCCGCCAATGCGGACGCGCTGACCTGCCAACCGGCAAAACAGCTCACCGCCGCGCTTGGAAACTTGCCGGGCAAAGAACTGTGTCTTGCCGAGCCGCTCCGCCCAGAACGGAATCAGAGTGCAATGCGACGAGCCGGTGGCCGGGTCTTCCGCGACGCCGGCGCCCGGCGCGAAGAAGCGCGAGACAAAATCGCTATCATTTCCCGGCGCCGTGGCGATGATGCCGAGCGCGTCCACTTTCGCCAGCAACTCAAAGTCGGGCTTGAGGGCGCGCACATCGGCCTCGGTAGCAAATACGGCGAGGTAGTCGCGTGATTTCAACACTTCGATTGGCTGCTTGCCCAAACTCCGGATCAACGCTTCCGGTGCGGCGCACGGTTGCGGCGGACGCGAGGGAAAATCGAGCTCCAAAACCTTGCCCACTCTCGACACACCCAGCACTCCGCTTTGGGAATGGAAATGAACCGTGTCACCCTTGAAGCCGGCTTCCGTGAACAACACAAACGCCGAAGCGAGCGTGGCGTGGCCGCACAAGTCCACTTCCGTTTCCGGCGTGAACCAACGCAGGTCGTAACCGTCGCCGCGAGGCACGAGAAACGCGGTTTCGGAGAGATTGTTTTCGGCGGCGATGTTCTGAAGCGTCGCGTCGGGCAGCCAGCCAGCCAGGAGGCAGACGCCCGCGGGGTTTCCGCCGAAGGGTTTGCTCGTGAAGGCGGCGACTTCGTAATAGGGAATTTTCATCGGTTGGAATGCAGGTCTAGGCGCTTCAATGTCGTTGCCGCGATTTCAACCCAGCGCCGTATTCTGTCAACGCGGCCGGTTTGCCGTATCGCCGGACGTAATCAGCGTCAATATAGCACGCGAACGAAGTGACGTGGCGGATGCCGAGCGCGGCATAGGTTTCGAGATCGCGAAGGAACACCTCGCGCTCCCAAGGCAGCTTCACCGCCGGATGTTTCCAACCTGAGAAACGCGAAACATCAAGCCAGTATTCCAGGACTTGGGCCGTGTCCGCCGGAAAGACGCGCAGATTGGCTTCCAGATTGCCGATGGCGTCCTGGCCGGCGGTCTGGCTGGCGTATGGCTGATCGTAGCGGCGATGGATGGGGGCGTATTCGAGGAAGACGCCCGGCTCCGGTTTCACGCGCGCGGGCGGCGCGAGCGTGTTGGCGTATGCCAGATGCGCGAGTTGCGCGCGGGGATTGGTCTTGCGCAGGGCTTTGACCAAATGATTCTCAAGCAGCAGCGCCTGGTCGCTGTCGGAAAGCTCGCGGCACTTCGGGCAGCGGCACCACGGCAGGCCGTCGTCGCCCCAGAAAAAGTAGCGCTGGGTCGTGGGCGGCAGGAGTCGCCCGAGGGCGAGGGCGTTTTCAGCCGCCAACTCCAGTGCGCGCGGCGAGTGGACGCAGAGGTTGGCGTCCGGCACGCGCTGGCCCTCGTCGTTCATGCGAAAAAGAGTTTTGTCTTCGTCAAAGCGCCAGCGGGGGAGTAGATCGCTCATGGCGTGAAGTTCAAATTCGATTTGCAGGCTCAGCCGCTTGGCGCGCCGCAGGAAATCCTGGCCGGCGTCCGAGTGCACGAACTTGACGACCTCGAACGCAGAGCGCCCGTGGTGCAGCGCAATGGTAGTCAGCCCGGCTTTCGCTGCGCACTTTGGCCATTCGTGCCAAGTCAGGTCTTCGGGCACCAGGACGACGCCGCGCGTCTGGAACTTAGCGCCCCGCGAACTGGCCCCAGCCACAGCAGCCAGGGGCACGAAGCTGGCGCAGGCGGCCAGACCGGCAACGCGTTGCAGAAACAGGCGTCGCGGCAGTGCTGGCGTCGCCGCCGGTGGAAGATTCATGAGGCCGCCGTGTTGGGTTAGAGCAGTCCCGCCGTCTCCGGAAAGCCGCAGACGACGTTCATGCACTGCACGGCCTGGCCGCTGGCGCCCTTGACGAGGTTGTCCTCGGCGCTCAGGACGATTAGCCGGCCCGTGCGCGGGTCGAGTCGCCAGGCAATTTCGCAGACGTTTGTGCCAACCACGTTTTTGGTGTCCGGTAACGCCTTGCCTTCGAGCAGCCGCACGAAGGGTTCCTTTGCGTAGGCCTCCCGGAAACATTCCGCGATCTGGCCGGTGAGCGTGAATATCTCGGCGGCGTTGGTGAAGTGGTTCGTCGGCGCGACGTAGAGCGTCGTCAGGATGCCACGGTTCACGGGAATCAGGTGCGGCGTGAACTGCATCACCACCGGTGTCCCGGCGGCAATGGACAGTTCTTGTTCAATCTCCGAGAGGTGGCGGTGTTTCGGCAGGCCATAGGCGCGCACGCTCTCGTTGCACTCACAAAAGAGGTAGTCGAGCTCAGCTTTCCGCCCGGCGCCACTGACACCGCTAAGCGAATCGGCGATGATGCCCTGCGGCTTGACCAAGCCAGCCTTCAGCAGCGGCACGAGTGGCAGGAGAATGCTCGTCGGGTAACAGCCGGGCGACGCGATAAGCGAGGCCGTCTTGATTTGGGCACGGTAGATTTCCGGCAGACCGTAAACCGCCTTGGACAGCAATTCGGGTGCGGGATGGTCGTGGGTGTAAAAGTCCTTGTAAACCTCGGCGCTGCGGAGACGGAAATCCGCACTCAGGTCAATGACCGTGCAGCCGGCGTGCAGCAACGGCACGGCATATTCGGCGGCGACGCCGTGCGGCAATGCGAGGAAAATGATGTCAGCCTGTTTGACGAGCAACTCGGCCTTGGGTTCGCTGAAGCGCAGTCCTGCCGCGCGCGGGTGGTGCGCGAAGCGCGGGAAGACCTGCGCGAGCGTCTGGCCGGCATACTGGCGCGAGGTGACCGCGGCCAGCTCGGCGTGCGGATGCGACAGGAGCAATCGCACCAGTTCCTCACCCGAGTAACCGGAGGCTCCAACGATGGCAACCTTTCTTGAACTCATCTTGACTGTGTATTTACCGCAGAGGCGGGACGACGCGGAGAAAATTCTTCAAACAAAAAACCCCGCCGGCTCGCGCCAGCGGGGGTTGCAAAGCTCTGTGGGTTTACCGTTTCGAGAACTGGTACCGCTTGCGCGCACCCGGCTGGCCGTACTTCTTGCGCTCCTTCTCGCGGGAATCGCGGGTGAGCAGGCCTTCGGCTTTGAGCGTGGGGCGCAGGTTGGCGTCGGCCCGGAGCAACGCGCGGGCAATCCCGAGGCGAACGGCGCCCGCCTGGCCGCTGGGGCCACCACCGGTCACGTTCACGCGGACGTCATACTTCTCCGCCACGCCAGCAATGACGAGTGGTTGCGTGGCCTGCATGCGAAGCGTGTCGAGCGGGAAATACTGGTCGAAGGCCCGGCCATTCACGAGGATCTTGCCCGAGCCGGTCAAAAGGCGCACACGGGCGATGGCGGTTTTGCGCCGGCCGGTGCCGAGGAATTGCGTGGTTTCAGTCATATTTTCAGTTCAAGTGGAAATCACTTCTTGATGGCGAGTGCCGCCGGCTTCTGAGCGGCGTGCGGATGTTCGTTGCCGCGATAGACTTTGAGCTTCGTAAGCAGCACGCGCCCGAGGCGGTTCTTGGGGATCATGCCTTTGACCGCGCGATGGATGAGCTTCTCGGGCTGGCGGGCGCGCAACTGGGCGACCGACGTGTATTTCTCCCCACCTTTCCAGCCGGAGTAAGACATGTATTTCTTGTCCGTCTCCTTCTTGCCGGTGACGCGGACCTTCTCGGCGTTGATGACGATCACGAAATCGCCTGCGTCCAAGTGCGGCGTATAGACGGGTTTGTTCCGGCCGCGCAGAAGGTCGGCCACGCGGACCGCCAGGCGGCCGAGCACGACGCCGTTGGCATCAATCACGTGCCATTTACGGGCGTCCAAATCCACTTTGGGCAAATATGTTTTCATTCAACCGTTTTCCCGAAACAAGGGCCGCAGAAGCTACCAGACGAGCGCTTCAAGTCAACAGCCATTTCTGGGTGGTTTGCGCGAAGGGCGCACCTTCGCACCGGCGCCGTTAGGCGGTGAGCCAGAGGGCATCCCAATGGCCGTGGTCGCGGGCTTCTTCCAAGGCGTCCAAGTGCCGCAAGCCCGCGCACGTCCAAAACTGCCCGGGCCGTTTCCGCCGGCATTGCCGACTCCGACAGCCGGATTCCGCCGGCCCGCTGCCAATCGGCCAGTCTCGATCCGCGAGGGCTTGATAGTTCAGGCGTCCCGCGTGTTCCGCAAAATAGTTTTGTTCCCGTCGAATCACTTTGCCCGCCGCGCCCCGGCGGCGCGGCAGCGCCGCCAACTCCCGCAGCACGACCTGCTCCTGCCCCTGTCGCAAGCGATGCCGCCGGGCCTCGACCCACGTGCGCCGGGCGCTCTCCGCTTGGGGATAGAGGGCTTCGCCCACCGCCCAGAGATGCTGGCTGGCGTGGTAGAAGTCCAGCAACTGATGCGCGCCCACCCACCGATCCGCCGCCACCTTCCAGATCCACGGCGCGCCGTCGCCCACCCCCAGCACCGCCTGCGCGCGACCCAACCCGCCCCGCCGCGCCTCCCAGTGCAACCGCCGCCCCAACTCCAGCCCGTCCCCCTGCCAGCCCACCAGCACTTTCTCCAGCAGTTGCCCGCGCGGTTCCCTCACCGCCTGCTCCTGCCGGTAAAACACCCCCAGCTTCAGTTCGTGCCATTCCACGCGGGGTGCGGCGGTCTTCTGCTTCCCCCAGCCGGGCCCGCGAAAGCGCACTTGAAACCCGTCCACCATCAGCACCGCCCGCGGCGTCGGCGCCCGGGCCGGCGCGGCTTCGGCGGGCGTCGTTTGCAGCCGCTGCTGCGTTTGGGCTTCCGCCTTGGCGCCGCGCCGTTGCACCAACTCGTGGATCGTCGAGTCCTCCACCGGACTCCCCACCTTGGCCGCCAGTTTCGCCGCCGCTGCATACGAACCGGTCACGGTGGCGAAATACGCCAGCTTGTCTTCCAACGCCGGACTGAGCTGTTGGTGGGGCGTCAATCCCCACCGTTCCCGAATCGGACACCCCCCCGTCCGTCAGCCGGGTCCTGGCCGCGCCACACGGCCAGTTCGACCACGCCGAAGGCGGTGCGCAGATGCATCGTCTGTCGGCAGCGATGCCACGCCTTGCGTCCGCTCTGGGGGGAAAACCCCGCCGTGGCGGTTCGCTTCGGCCTGGAGCGTTCCCTCCAGCCGCCGGCGCATCCACTCCCGGCCTTCCACTTCGACTTCCAACTCCATCGCCCGCAGCGTGCGGGGCGTCTCTGTTTCCGAGCTCATGTCGTTCCTTTCGTTCGAGGTCGCCTTGTCGCTCGGATGAGGAACTGTTCACGCCCCAATTATGGCGCCGGTGTCAAGGTGCGCCCTTGCGCGAACGGGGCGATCCCCCAGCATGGCTCGCCGTTGACAGGAGCGGGCGGGTCGCCGCTGGTGACGACGGCGGAACTGGATTTCCCGGCGCGCCACACGTGCACGGCCCGGGCGCAGGGCAACCAAGGCGGCACGATGTGGTGGGCGACGCGAGAGGTGACGGTGTCGTCGTGGCCGCTGCACTGGCGTTGCCCACGGGGCGGCGGACGAAAGGGGCGTTCAAGCTGCGCTTGTTGGAGGAGGCGGGGCGGGGTTACCAATTGCTCGCCAGCACCAACCTGGGCACGAAGAACTGGACTGTGACTGGCGTGATGGAGTCCACCAGCCGGACGTGGCGACTGTTCGATTTCGACGCGACGAATCATGCCCGGCGGTTTTATCGTGCGCAGCGGTTGCCCTGAGCCACCGACTCCGCCCTTCACCAAGTCCGGGCCCACTCACGTCGGCGGTTCAGCCCGTTCCTCCTTGGAATTCCCATTGGCGGCGGATGGGATCGAAGAATTCCTCCGCCACGATGTAGCCCACGCAATCTGGCGCGCCGCACTGGCACGGGTGCTCGCGGTAATCCTCCAGGTCGTAGCCGTAGTTGAACGTGAGTTCCTCGCCCGCGGAAATGTCGCGCAGCGCCACGATCCAGATGCGCTCCCCGTCCCACTCCGCTTCGCAGTTCGGTGCGCAACTGTGGTTGAGGAAACGCGCCGGGTTCCAGTGGACGTTGCCGTCGAGATCATGCTCGTCTTCCAGTGAGAAAATGTATTCGTTGTTCGCCTCGCAGCGACGCAGCGACTCGGCTTTGGTAATCTTCTCGCCGACGTATTCGATCACCTGGGTGCGGGCGGGAATGCCGCGCCGCGCAAAGCCGCCTGTGCCGTGAATACGAGAGCGGCGGAATGAAATCCATTCCGTCTCGCACAAAACTTCGATGCCTTCCGCAGCGGCTGTCTGAAGCGTCGGTGCCATCTGGACGGTGAAATTGCCTCAGAGCCGCGGAATGTCGAATCCGTATTCGCGACAGAACGCCTCGATCGGTGCGCGAATCTCGACCCGCCGCCGCGTGAAGGGATCCGTGAAGGCAAGGCGCACCGCGCGAAGACCCAGTTCAAAGCCGTCGTTCGCCCGGCCATAAAAGGCGTCACCCACGACGGGGCAGCCGGATTCGACGAGGTGGACGCGGATTTGGTGAGTGCGACCGGTGCGGGGATACGCTTCGAGCAAGGTCCGGCCCGTGCGTGTTTGCAGCACGCGAAAGCGGGTTTCCGCCTCCTTGCCGTGCCGGGCATCCACTCGCATCCGGCCCGGGCGATGCGAGTCCTGCGACAGCTTCAGGAGGCAGGTCCATTCCGGCTGCTTCGGTGCGCCGGCCACGACGGCGAGGTAGGTTTTCTCCATGCGCCGCTGCTCGAACAACTCGGAGTATGCGTCCAGCGCGCCCTGGCTCTTCGCGAACAGCAGGATGCCCGATGTCTCCGCATCGAGCCGGTGAACGAAGCGCAGGAACTTCAGTCCACGCGTCGCTGCCCAAAAGTCGCGTGCGGCGATGGACGACGTGATCGCCGCTTGCAGATTGCGTCCGGTACGCTGCCACGAAAACGGCACGAGCATCCAGCCACGCGGCTTGTCAATCGCCAGCACCGCGCGGTCCTCGTGGAGAATCGGAATCGGCTCGGTGCCGGGCAGCTCGATGAAAGCGGGTTTCGCCACGTGAACACCTACTTGGAACGTGCCGGTGGCTCGCGGAACACCGTCCACAATTGAGCCGGCAAACCTCCAAAAGTTTTCCCGTAGCGCTCCGCGTCCACGGGTTCGTCCGTCACGTTGCGGAGGTAGATGCGCTCGATCTGTTGCGGGAACTTCCGCGCCAGCGCAGCGTAAATCTCCGGGTCGCGCTCGCCGGAGTCGCCGACCAGGATGAAATGACGGTTTGAGAAACGCCTCAACAGCGGCTCGATCACGGCGGTTTTGTATCTCTCCGGATCGCTGAAGAGACTCAGAAGACTGCGATCCTTCCAGCGAAAGGTTTTCAGGTGAAACGTCCCGCGGGGGAAGCCGTTTGAGCGCGCGAATTCCGCCAGCGCCGTGTAGAGCTGCCACGGGCTGGCCGAGACGTAGTGAAACACAGCGCGATTCGAGCGGGCCAGCGTCTGGTAGAACTCCGCCATGCCGGGCACGGGCTGGAACTGCCGCAGGAACGTGTTGTGCAGCATCGCGTGGTGGTCGCGGACCTCGGTGATTTTGATGGTGTCGTCAATATCCGAAACCACGCTGAGGCCCTCATCTTCGAGGAGCAAAACCCTGCCTGTGAAGGTGCGCCGGTCCTTGGGCTTCAGCAACGCCATGATTCCCACGCTCCGTCCATCGAGGTTGCCTCCGCCCAAATCGAGTTCCGCTTCGGTCAGGCGCGCCGTCCCGCTGAAGTGGCCGTTGGGTGCGCTCTTGCCAAGATCCAGCACGCGTGAACCAATGCGCGCCACGACGCGATGCCCGCGCTCGTTGTCGGCGAGGAAAAGCCGGGCGCGCTGCTTGAAAGTCGCTTCCTCCGCGCCCGTCATCTCCGCGTGTTTCAACTCCAGCGCCTCGCGCAAGGCAGCGAGCGTGAGCCGCCGGCTTTCCGGTTCATAGACGCAGCCGGCGATTTGCAGTTCCCAATTCGTGCCCTCGTCCACGTGCGCGCCGAGTGTGGGAAAGAAAACGATTTGTTCGTCACGGCTCAGCTCCGAAACCGGGGCGGCCATCGTCGCGAGCGATTGCAGCAGCACCAACAGCAGGAACGCGCAGCGGAAGTTCATGCCGGCGATTGTGCCCGCGCCAGAACTTCGCAGCAAACGGCGGAGGCGGCGTCCGGCCGGCCAAGACGCTTCGCGGCCCGGCCCATCTCGCTCAGCTTCTTCGAGCCGAGCAATTGCTCAAGCCGGAATGGCAGGTCCTCCACACGATTCACTTTCGCCGCCGCGCCGTGTTCGAGGAGGAAATCGCTGTTCGCGGCTTCCTGGCCGGGAATCGGATCGAGGATCATCATCGGTCGGCCGAGCGCCAACGCTTCGGAAGAGGTCAGACCGCCGGGTTTGGAAATGATAAGCTCTGCGACAGTCATCAACTCGTGCATGTTCGAAGCAAAGCCAAGCACGCGCGTCGGGTGCTTCCAATCCTGCGCGGCCAGTTCGCGCCGCAGATCCTCGTTCCGTCCGCACACGACAAGCGTTTGAAACTCGCGCGCGACCTTGTCGAGCTCGCCGAGGATTTTCCCCACCGGCCCCATGCCGAAGCCGCCGCTCAAGACGAGCAACGTCGGCAAGTCATCACGCAGGCCCAGCGTCCTGCGCACCGCGCGGGAGTCCACCTTTGCCGCAAACTTCGCTGCGATGGGAATGCCGGTGGCGAGGACGTTTTCCGCCGCCGCGCCGCGCGCCACGAGCCGGGCCTGGGTTTCCTCTGCCGCGACGCAGTACAGGTCAACGCCGGCGTCCATCCACAGCGCGTGCGCCTCGAAGTCCGTGACGACGCTGGCGACGAAAGGCTGCGGACCGCGCCGCTTCCAACGCATCGCGCCCAAGACGTCCAGCGGCGCGTAGTGCGTACAGAGCACGGCGTCCGGTTTGAACTCGCTCACGAAGCGCGTGAACCGGAGGCGCGACCGGCCGGGAAACAGCCGCTGAATCCGGTTCAGGCGGCGGGCCGCCCGCAGGTTGTCCGTCTTGGCGAACAGCAAACCCCAAAGCTCCGGTGCGCGCTCGACGAGTCTGACGTAGCCGTCTGCGTGAATCTTGCGGTGGAGTGGAGAGAAGAACTTCACCAAGTCCAGGCGCTCGACGGTGTCCCGCGGACGCAAGGTGTGCCAGGTTTCGTCCAGCGCGGCCGCGGCGGCGAGATGCCCGCCGCCGGCGGTCATTGTGGCAATGAGGATGCGCACGAGGGACCACTACCGCGATTTCCGCGAAACCCTGCCCGAAGGAGCGAGCGTTGAGAAGCGAAAAGGCAACGCGCGGACTCCCGGAGGAACTGAACCAAGGACGCTCAGGCAGCCGGTCGGCCGCCCGTTTCCTTTGGCGCCGAAGCCTGCACCCACTGGGTGGCGAGCCGGATCAGTTCCGCCGCGTTCCGCAAGCCCAGCTTGTGTTTGATGTTCTCGCGATAAGTTTCCACGGTCTTGATGCTCAGGTGCAGGTCCTCCCCAATCTGGCGGCTGCCCAGCCCCGCGCCAAGCATCCGAAAGACTTGCAGTTCACGGTCGGAGAGTACCTCCACATGGCCGTCACGCACCACCGGCTTGGTCAGGATGAGTTTGTGCAAGAGGCGCGAGGCCATTTTCCGGCTCAAGTACATTTCCCCGTCCAGGACGGCGCGGATGGCGCTGATCGTTTCCTCCGGGGCTTCTTCTTTCATCACGTAACCGGCGGCCCCGGCGCGCAAGGCCCGTTCGGCATACAAGGCTTCGTCGTACGCGGAGAGGATGAGCACCTGCAACTCGGTGAAGCGACCCTTCCAACCCTTGATAAGCTCGAAGACGTCGCTCGTGCCCAGGCGCAATTCCATCAGCACCAAGTCGGGATGCCGTGCTTCCAAGACCTGCGTGGCCGTCGCCACGTCTCCCGCCTCCCCGCACACCAGCATGTCAGCCTCAGAATTGATGAGTTGGGCAAGGCCCTTGCGAAAGATGGGATGGTCATCGACCACGAGGATGGATGCCTTGCTCTCAAGATTGGGCATGGAGTGAGCCGGGAGGATTCAGGTTGATGGGTTGACGGTTCTGGGCCAATCGGAGGCGGGCAAACGGCGCGCCATCTTCACGCCGCGCCCGGCTGGCGCTCGCAGGTACTTTCTTCGATCCTGTGGCTTTCGGCATTGTCGAACATACCCTTCAGCCTGGGGCATCACCGAACCCACGCGGGCCCCGTTGCCCCTTCAATTACCCATTGCTCGTCCTCGCCCTTTGCGAGCGAGACCAAAGAGCACTGATTGGTTCTTAGCTCCATACTCCGATACTTTCTTCTTGGCGCATTGCCTTGATGATAACTTTCCGTTTCCCGAAGCAACCGCCCAGCCCAAAACACATTTGCGGAACTCGAAACAAAAGTCAATTCTCCGTTTCCGTGGCTTGGTGGGCGCTATTTCCGCCAAAGAAATTGTGGGGCCATGCACTTGATTGCCCTAACGCAATTCCTTGAGGTGCAGCGCCCCTTACCAACAACCTCAGCAATGCCCTCTCAGCGTCCTGACTTTGGTTGCGGCATTGCCGCGTTAGGTCCATCCGTGGTTGGTGTCCCGTTCGCTCAATCGCAACTGGCGGGTCCGGACCCAACCAACCAAGCACACAAATTCCTGTTTCGCTGAACGCCCTGTCCGTGCAGTCTTCCGACGATGACGATCTGGACTGCGGACGGATTGTTGGAACTGGTCCGGGGCTATCAGCGGGCGGCAGTGCTGGCAGCGGCGGCGGACTTGGAGCTTTTCACCGTGCTGGCTGCTGAACCGCTCACGGCCGCCATGCTCGCACGCAAACTCGATTGCGACCCACGCGGGCTGACCATCCTGCTGGATGCGCTCGCGGGGTTGCAACTCCTCGTCAAGGAAGACGGGCGTTACTCGCTGCCGCCGGGAGCGGAGGCGTTGCTGACGGCCACCGGGTCGAACAGCATCCTGGCCATGGCGCAACATCAGGCCAATTGCTTCCGACGCTGGTCGGAACTGGCGCGCGTGGTCAAGACCGGGAAGCCCGCGAAGCGAAAGCCCAGCGTGCGCGGCGCGGCGGGCGATCAGGAGGCGTTCATCGGCGCCATGCACAATGTCTCGGCGCCGGTGGCCGACCAGGTCATCCAAGCCATCAAGCCGCTGGAGTTCCACCACCTGTTGGATGTCGGAGGTGCTTCGGGTACATGGACGCTGGCGTTTCTGCGGGCCTGTCCATCCGCGACCACGACGCTGTTTGATTTGGCGGATGTGCTGCCGATGGCACGGCGGCGTTTGACCGAAGCGGGCATGGCGGAGGGTGTCACGCTCGTCGCCGGAGATTTCATGGCCAACCCGTTGCCCGCCGGTGCGGACCTCGCGTGGGTCAGCGCCATCGTGCATCAGAATTCGCGGGAGCAGAATCGCCAGCTCTTCGCCAAAGTCTTCCAGGCGCTGCAACCGGCGGGGCGGATCGCCATCCGCGACATCCTGATGGACGCGACGCGGACCCGGCCTGCGGCAGGAGCGTTGTTTGCCGTGAACATGCTTGTCGCGACCGCAGGCGGCGGGACGTTCACTTTTGAAGAACTTCGCGAAGACTTGGAAGCGGGAGGTTTTGTCCGTCCGACAGTCGTGCGCCGGGACGAAGGCATGAACTCCATCGTCGTCGCCGAGAAACCCGCAGGTTAAGTTCTTCGCCAAAACAAATCTCCGAATTGGAGCGCCGAACCCCCGTTCGGCGCGTCCAGCTTGCGGTTTGGACGACGGCGCGGTGAAACGTCGGCCGCGCAATCACTCCCTAAAGTTCAGTTGCCCGCTCCCGGCGGCGGCCAATCGAGGTGTTTGTGCAGGAACTCGAACGTGCCGACGCCGTGGATCGTGTGCGGGCCGTTGAAGAACTCAATCGCCGTGCGGTCGCCAATTCCGAGTCGGTCGTAAAACCGCCGCACCTTGGCGTATTCGTAGGCGACCCATTCGTCAATACCGACGCCATCGCTGTGGCCACGCTCGACCATGAACGGGCGCGGGGCGATCAGCGCGGCCATCTCGGCGTAGTTGAAGGTGCTCCCCAGATTCCACTCCGGCATTTCGTATTCGCCGGTGAACATGTAGCTCGCCGGGAAATCCAGCGACACGTTCTTGCGCAGCCACTCGTTGAAGTCGCCGCTGCAAATGGAGAGTGCGTAGCCATCCAGCAGCGCCGGCACGCGCATCGCCGTCTTGCCGCCGTAAGACAAACCGTAGAACCCTATGCGCTTCGCGTCCACGAATGGCAGTCCGCCCAGCCAATCGAGCATCCGGCTGTGCTGCGCGACGATGATCGAGAAGAGCGATTTGCCCAGCGGATTCGCCTTCCGCTGGAGTTGCCGGAAGCGGTCGCCGCCGCGATAGGGATTATGGGGGGCGAAGATGACGAAACCCCGCTCGGCCAGGCGCGCAGCGAAGGCCTTGTAATAACGAAACCCTTCGCTGCCTCGGTCCTCATTGATCAAGTCGGCGGGAACGCCCTCCAACCCGTGCTGGCAAACAACGACCGGACGGCGCTCGCCGGGCTTGAGGTCTTTTGGCACGAGCAAATAGCCCCAAGCATAAACCTCCTCGAACACATCCAGCACCACCTCGAAGCCGGTCCATTTCGGTTGGTCGAGAATCTGGCGCGGGCGGGCGCGCACCGGAACGGAAGGAACTTGAAACTTGCCAATCGCTTCGTTCCAGAAAACCTCGCGAAAAGGCGCGCTTGCCCATGCCCATTCGTCCGCCGAGCCGGCCTTGATCTTGTTCCAGAAGAACTCCATGCGCTCGTGCTCCGATTGGCGGAAGACTTGTTGCGTGTGTTCTTCAAGCTCCCGGACTTGCCGCCGCTGGCGCGCAAGGGTGTCGAATGATGTGAGTCCGTCGGTAGGTGCTGCGCTCGGCGATCGCAATCGGTCAAGCCCCGCGCCCAACGCGTTGAGGAACGCGAGCAACGCACCTTCCGAAAGCGGTTCCGTCGTCGTTCCCGAACCCCCGGCAATCAGCTTGAACTCTTCGGCGAACGCGGCATTGTTCGCATTAACCAGCGCCCGCGCTCGCTCGAACTCAGCCTCCACCGAATCGTAAGCCGGCGTCTTCAGGCAGCCAGGCGCCGCGCCGGTGCGGCCCTCACGTGGTTGGGGCGGCCCATCCACCTGGGGCACGACGCTGTGTTCCACGATCAAACTCCGTGGTGCAATGAGGCTAGCGATTTCCGCGTCACCGAATTCGCGCAAGAGACCGAACACGTTCCGGCAAATCGGTTCCTCCCAAACCCTCTGGCGCGAATCGAAGTAGCCGCTCACCAGCGCCGCCTCGATGCGCTGATCGAGGGCGGTGGCGTACAACGCGAGCAAGCCGCCTTCGGCATAGCCGACGACTCCGATCTTCAGCTTCCGCGCCTCCGGCTTGGAGTTTTGCGCCTCGAAGAAATCCACCGCGGCGGAAATCTTCTGGACTTCGTAACCGATGATGTGCCGGCCCAGTTCGTAGGCCTGGCGGTAAATCCACTCGCGATGCGGCTGGTTGGTGAAACGCCGGATTTGCGGATTGCCCGAGGCGTGGTCTTGCCGATCAATCAGGACCGGCACAAGGACTTCGCAGCCGTTCTCGACCAGTCGCCGCGCGAACTGGCGCTCCGGCGGCAGCCCCGGCGCGAGGCCCGCGACCATCTCTGGCGTTTGATCCGCGTCAGGCAGCGCCACCACGCACGCGACCGCAGCGCGCCTGGGTCGCAGCCAAAGCCCCTCCCCATTGACGCCTTCGAACACCGGCCAGCGCACAGTGTCCGCCGTGAAGGATCCCGTTTCGGCCACTCTGGCAGACTGGGCCGTGGTGCTGACAAATGCCAGCGCCGTCACCGGAATCCTCGCGTCCACGGCGCCGATCATTCGGCGCAGACGTTCGCGATTGGGTTGGACTGATTTCGCGTAAGTCTCGCGTGAGGAGAAATCGCGCTGCCAAAACTTGCTCCGCTCGGCAGTGGAACGGTCCAGTTCACGCAGCAGAAACCGGTCAATGCCCGCCACCATTTGCGCGGACAGATCGCCGTGGAGCGTGAGCGGTTCCGTGCCGGGGAGCGTTTGCTCCGCGGCCAAGACGCGGCAGGAAGCGAAGCCGAAGCAAAGCAGCGCAACCAGGCAACAAAGTTCACGAGCGGCCAGCCAGCCGATGCGCTGTCTCAAATGTCCATCGTTTCGCATGACGCATTGGTTCAGAGAGT
>Ga0315277_10001009_pt1 | contig 42113 bp, 42 predicted proteins | sample YL17G05_15_MG_FD_203695 | JGI IMG/M metagenome (GOLD analysis project Ga0315277, IMG submission 203695) | Sediment microbial communities from Yellowstone Lake, YNP, Wyoming, USA - YL17G05_15 | ecosystem: Environmental > Aquatic > Freshwater > Lake > Sediment | place: USA: Wyoming | collected... | reverse complement strand
AGCGACAATTTGGCACGTCTGCTGGTGAATGGCATTGTGAGGCGTCCTCCCACAAATGGTATACCCAGCAGCATAAACCACAATCTATTGTATTGCAACGTTATTTTGGAATCGCTATACTAGCATGATCCCAGGCGATGGAGCACCTTCTCCGGATGGCCGCTATTTTGCCTATACAAGTTGGGATGGCGATAACCTCTGGATCCGCAACCTCAATACTGGAGCTGAGCGCAAGTTAAATGTCCAGGATAAAGCCTACTCCCCAAGCTGGTCACCCGATGGCACCAGGATCGCATTTGTCACCATTTACGGCAACAAAATATGTATTGTCAATATCAGTGGACTGGATGCATCCGATGCACGCATCATATTTGAGCCCGACAAAGACGACTCGTCGTTAGATTTGATAGGGTGGCTCTCGGACCAAAATTCCATTCTCGTCTACTTCGGGAAATCCACGAGGCTGGCGCAGATATCTGCTGTCGATGGCGCCGTAAAGAACCTTAGAACGGCAACCGGCATTAGCATGTCTTCTAGTATGCTTTCCCCGGACGGACGATATATAGCCTGTATGACAGGGACCGCGAGGACAACAACCAGGGAGATTGTTGTGATCCCGGTTGCCGGTGGAGACACTCATCCTATTACTTCGATAAAGCAAAACGACCAGCTCTTGGGCTGGGAAATCAGTGGGCGTTCAATCTTGTTCGCAAGCGATCGCGGCGGATCTTTTGATCTGTGGCGTGGTGGAGTATCAGAGGGCAAACCAACCGGCGAATTCGAGCAGCTCAGATCTGACCTGGGTAAAGTCCGGCCCCTGGGATCCACACAGAACGGTTCACTCTATTTCGGAATCCAAAAGATATATAAGGATCTTAACGTGAGTATACTCAGCCTGGATGACGGGGAGATCGCTCGGCCATACTTAACCGCAAGTGTTGGGAAAGAAAATATATTCCATATAGCCACCTGGTCCCCGGATGGGGAGCGCCTCGCGTACCTTGCTTCTTCGAATCAATCGAACTTTCCTAGTACTCTGGGAATTTGGTCTCCCGCAAATGGCCGAGAATGGGAAATAAAGCTGGCTAATCCACTTGCCGCATATCCACTTTCGTGGTCCAAGGATGGGAATTCGATTCTCGGAAGGAGCTCGACTGGCGGAAAAGAGACCCTTCTCAAAGTGGATCATAGGTCAGGAAAAACGGAAATCCTTATCAGTGTTGAATCCATGACTATTCTGGGCTGGCTGCCTGACGCAAACCGCGTTTTTGTCAGGAAATGGGATGCTAAGTCCAAGGTTTCCGCCATCTTTGCAATCAACCGGATTGACGGCAGTGAAAAAGAGCTCTTTCGTGCCGACGCAGGCTTCAGTTTGATTTCCTTTGAGCCCGTATCCCCTGGCGGAAAATGGTTGGCAATTGGTACTTATCCAAGCCCTCGAACAAAACCTGAACAGAATTCCCAACTCCTTGCAATTCCCACTGAGGGCGGCGAAGTACGTAACCTCCTTAAGCCCCACAATCCCTTTGGGCCAAATTCAATGGACAGCGGACGCGAAACATATCCTGTGCAGTGGGAGCTATCAAGGCAATGAGGGAAGGTGGATAGTGCCCTTTGACGAAGGAGCTCCCCGAAAACTGGATAAAATAGCGAAGGTAAAGAACCTCGTTAATCTTTCCCTTACTCCGGACGGCAAGAGGGTTGCGTTTGTGACCCTAAGCGGAGATATCGAAGAGGTCTGGGCCATGGAAAACCTGCCGCCGATGCCGCCAAAGAAGTAATCCTTGGATCGACGACGGCATTCTCACTGAAATCACTGCGTATTGAAGCGGGCCCGGAATGCACGGGCCCGCTTCCGGCCCGCGGAGGGCGAAGGATCAGAGGGGAACCTGGCTCTCCGCCACGGCCGCCCGGGACAACGGTCAATCCAGACCCAAATAGCCCAATGAATATCCGGCAACGTACTGGAAAGAGTCGCGAACCTACCGGCAAGTCCAAGTCCACGTCCAGCGCAATGCCGAGATTCCGGCCAATATTCACGTCCCGTCTAAGACAGTAGGGGCGACCGGCAGGTCGCCCGAAGATCCGTGCCCGGCGCACAAAACCTGGCGCAAGCGCAGGGCGGGCGACCTGCCGGTCGCCCCTACTTTGCTACGCATCCGAAGGTCTTGATTGTCGTCAGCCGATTACAGCCGCTCAGGAAGAACAGGTACACCTTCCGCCGCCGCGGCCTTGCGCAGGTTCCGATCGAGTGTTGCCAACGCCACGCCGCGGCGCATGGCGAGTTCGAGGTAAGCGGCGTCATGGCTGGTCAATTGGTGCTTTCGTCCCAGGGCAATCGTCGCGGTGGCGGCATAGGCACCGGTCTCTGAATCAGGTTCAATGGCCACTTTGCCGAGCAGGGCAAGAAACTCCGCGGATTCAGCGGCCTTCTTCTTTCCTGAGGCTTCGGCGGCCAACAGTACGTTGGTGATTTCCAGCAGCCAGTGCTGCGGCACGACGGCGGCGTCTTCGCCGGTGAGGGTGTCCAGCAGCTTGTCGGTCTCAGGCGAAGCCGCATGTTTGAAAAACCATGTTATAGTGACGGAGCAATCGAGAATGAATGTCATCGGCGTCCCGCATTCTTCATGGCAAGAATTTCCTCTGTGGTGCATACGATTGGGTTGCGGGCGCGCAGAGCATGCAGCGCCTCGACGGCACGCCTGGCCTCCTCACGGCTCGGGCGCCCGGCGGGAACCAGTCTGGCGATGGCATGGTCGTGGCGCGTGATGGTGATCTCCTCGCCCTGCGCCACTCGATCGATAAGCTCCGAGAGCTTGTTTTTGGCTTCCGCCAGTCCCACAGTTGCAGTCTTCATAATTGACACCCCCAACATTATGTCTAGCCATAGTCTAGCTTAATATGAATTCTTCTAACAGTCAAGATGGGCTTAAAACTATGGCGAAGGCTTTCCAGAATCCAATCCAATAGGATCACTATTGCACATATTATATATTTATGTTATGCATATGTTATGCATAGAACAAGTTTGATCATGGATAAAGAAAGCCGGGAGGCGGCGCGACAGCTTGCCGCCCGTTATGGCTGTTCGACATCCGAAGCGATCCGCAGAGCGGTTCTCCGCCACCGTGACGCTGTGTTCGGCATTCCCGCACAGAGCCGGCAGGAACGCCGCGGCAACCTGCTCCGGCTCATTGATCTTTTTGAGGGCCATGACGCGGCCGACGAGATTCGCCGGCTCAAAGATCAGGATGAAGGATTCTGATGCGCTATCACCTCGACACCGATTTCCTGGTCGTGGCACTTTCCTCGGCAGGTCCGGAGAGAACCCGGCTGCTGGAGCTGGCGGAATCAGAAGCGGAGATTCAAATCAGCACGGTTGCCTGGTATGAGTTTTCGCGGGGCCCGCGCACGCCTGAGCAGCTGGCAGTGGCCCGTTCGCTGTTTTTTGAAGATGGCGTGATCCCATTTTCCGAGGAGATCGCAACCATCGCAGCCGAGGTTTTCCGCAATCTCGGCTCTCCCCGCCGGCGTGCCGCCGATATCGCCATCGGCGTAACCGCGTCCTGCATGGCGGCAACGCTGCTGACGCGCAATGCCAACGATTTTGCCGGCGTGCCCCGACTGCAGACAGAATCCACCATCCCTTAATTGGTCAAGTCCCAACAATTGACCGCCACGTCTTGGGTAATGTAATATATTACCCGGAGTTCATATGCGCATTTCCACATTCGAGTGGGATGACGGCAACGAGCTGCACCTGGCGCTGCGGCATGGGATCGAGCCTGAAGAAGCGGAAGAAGTCTTCGCCGGATTGCCACTGATACGCAAGACGCGGGGCGGGCACTATGCAGCATTCGGACGATCCCAACCGGGACGCCTGCTGGTGATCATTTTTGAGATGCACCCAGGCGGCGTGGCTCGGGTCATCACCGGATGGGATATGAACGCCGCGGAACGCAGGTATTACTTGAGCCATCAGGAGGATTGAACCATGGGAAAACAGACGACGCGCGTCAAGGAATCCGCCGCGGAATATTATGACCGTCGCCGCGTGCTGTCCGAGCTGCGGGAAGATCCCGTGGAATTCAGCCTGGATGAAGAGCTGCGCCGGCAAATTCTCGAGGGGGAGCGGACACGGCGCCTGCAAAACATTTCGATCAAGGTGGATCCGATGCAGATTCAGGCCCTCAAGAAGATTGCCACCATGAAGTCAATTCCCTACCAGACCCTGATTCGCCAGTGGCTTTCAGAATGCATCCGCAAGGAGCTGCACCTTTAGCCTGGTATGCGCCGCAGAAATCATGTGGCGCCCGCCAACGCACGAAAGTAGGGGCGACCTGCCGGTCGCCCCTACGCCCATTCCAGGATTCGCCACCAGCGTCACTTGCCGGCGGGAAACAGGAACGTCAGTGGGATGTTTACCCGCTTTGCCCAGGAGCGTTCGGAGTGGTCCTGGCCTTGGAAGACCCTGAAATCGAGAGTGTCCCCTTTGCGGAATCCGTTCTTTGTCAGGATACTCTCGAGCCGCTGAAAGGCGCTTTGCTACCTTTCGTTTTTGAGCTCGTCGCCGGCGTCGAAATAGAGGCGGGCGCGCGCGGACGCCGGTTTCAGCGCCTCCGCTTTTTGAAACAGCAGATCGGCGCCGATCGACAGGGTTGTTGACAGGCAGTCCGCCTTCCCGAAAACCTCGGGGTGGTAAATGAGGCAGAGAAACGAAATCAGCCCGCCCATCGAAGATCCCATGACCGCCGTGTTGTCCCTGTCCGTCAGAGTTCGATATTTGCCATCGATGAATGGCTTGAGGTCGTGGGCCAGGAAATCCATGTAGTCATGCCCGGCCGGCGTGTCGGCATACTCGCGCATCCGGCCGGAGGTATTGCTGACCGCCACCACGATGGTCTCCTGAAGGGTTCCGCGTTCATTCAACGCAGCCACGGTTTCATCCACCTGCCAGTCGACACCCAGAAATGAAGTCGAAGGATCGAAGCAGTTCTGCCCGTCATGCATATAAAGCACGGGATAACGTTTCCCGGCGGCGGTTCGATATGATTTCGGCAGCAGCACGGCGACGTCGCGCACGTTTGCCAGTTTGACCGCCCGGAAGGCGCGCTGGTATTCGACCTCTCCTTCGTGGTTGCATCCGGCTGGTGCAAGCGGCGACAAGTCGCCGCACTCCAGAACGGTGCCGGCACATACCGAGCTAAAGGACTTGACGCAGGATAGAGCATGACCCGGAGGCCTGCGCAAAAAGTCACTAGGGCATCCCCCTCTTTGCCAAATCGCCATTAGGATTTTTTAAGAACTTCTGCGGCAGCATGGCGATCAGGTGGCTGGCCCGGCCGCGGCTGATCCGGGGCGGAACTTGCAGGTGGGCTCGTTTCAGCCGTTCGAGCTGCCTTTCGCTCGCCGGCCGGCGGCGCCAGGCAGCCTGCAGGTCGACGAGATCGAGTGCATTCGGGCGCATTCGCCGCACGTAGTTCTCCGCCTTCAGGATCGCGGCCGCGAGCTTAGGTTCTGAGAGGACGATGCTGCCGTTCATCTCGGCATGGGGCGAACCGAGGATTACTTCCCACCGTTCCAGCAGAGTCGCCGTACACGTCAGGTACTCCCCCTGGCCGAGCCCCAAGCGATAGCAGTTCCGTCCGATGGCGGCCCATGCAAACCGTGCGATCCCTCTGAGTGCTTCAGGAATACGCAAGTCCATGAGGTCGATCCGGGTGCAGCGCAGCCGGAGGTCGTCCAGATCGGTCGCCAGGTCGGTCTTGACCCAGGGACGGTTGACTTCGACCCAGCGCATCGCGCGCTCCACCTCGGTGGTTGTCCTCCCTTTGAGGTTGAAGTTATCCGCCAGGCCGAACAGCGATGGCAGGGTGACCAGGCGGTGCTTGCTTGAATTGTCGACGACGTCCACCACGGTCACGTCGGTCTTTCCCGGGTGCGACCGGGTACCCCGGCCGATCATCTGCGTATAGAGCAGAGTCGATTTCGTGGGCCGCGCCAGAATGATGCCGTCCACCGCCGGTTCGTCATATCCTTCGGTCAGTACCATGCAGTTGGTCAGAACCTGAATCTCGCCCGATGAGAACGCCGCCAGGGTTTTGCCGCGCTCCTCGGGCGGCGTGTTGCCGGTGACCGGCGCCGCCGTGATCCCGTAGTGGGTGAAGGCCGCGGCCAGGGCGTGGGCGTGGGCGACGTCGACGCCGAACACGATCGTGCGCCGGTCCGGTACTAGGTCGCGAAATGCCTTTACCACCAGTGCATTGCGGCTTTCGATGTTGACCGCATCGGACAATTGCGAAACCACAAAATCGCCCATGCCGGTCTTCACCCGCGAAAGGTCGATCTCGGTCTCGACCCGGTACCCCGCCACCGGCGCCAGGTAACCGGCGTGCATCATCTCGGGGATGGATCGTGAGAAGGAGATCTCGTCAAAAACGGCGTCCAGCCCGATCCCGTCGCTGCGCTTCGGCGTCGCGGTAAAGCCGACGAGGAGCTTTTTGGTATCGGACTGCTTCAGCCCAAGGTATTCGACGATGCGTTGGTAGGTTTCGGCTGTGGCATGGTGCGCTTCATCAATCACGACAATGGAAAACTGATCGGGATCGAGCCCGGCGAGCCGCCGCGAGCCGCGCCGGCCGACGGTCGGGACCGAGGCGACGACGACATCGCTGCTTGCCGATGCGCTTCGTTCGGCCTGCTCGATCTCCACATTGAGCGCCGGATTGGCCACTAGCAGCTTGTCACGAGCCTGGTTGAGCAGCTCCGCGCGATGTGCCAGGACAAGCATGCGCCACTTCATGCGGAAAAACGACGGGAACTGAGCGAAGATCACGGTCTTGCCGGTGCCGGTAGGAAGGCAGATGAGCTGACGCCGCACTCCCGCCTTGTAGCGACTGTAGATCGCAGCCAGACACTCCCGCTGATAATCACGCAGATTGAATGGCCCCTGCATGAAACCAATTATAACTCACTCACCGCCGAGTTGATTGCGTGCTGCAAAAACTCAATAACTCCCTTGACCTGGACCTCTAACCATATCTTGACATTCGCATTAATACGTATCATAATATAGTCTTAATACGTATTGGAGAATTAGACATGACTATGTCGAAACTGACGCTGAGCGCGGACAAGGCAGTGATCAGGAGGGCCAAGAAACTTGCGGCTGCAAATAGCACGAGCGTCTCTGCCATGTTTTCCAGCTTCATTTTAGCGATGACTCGTCCCCGTGAGCCGCAGGAGCCCGCCGGCCCGCTCACCCGAATGGCTACCGGACTGATCCATCTGCCCGCGGACGCGCACGACGAACATCTGCTGGAGGAAGCGCTGGCTGAGAAACATGGTGCCCGAAAATGAAAGTCTTCGTCGATACCAATGTGCTGTTGGATGTACTGGCACGGCGGGAGCCTTTCTATGCCGATGCGGCTCGAATTTGGTCGCTGGCAGAGCGCGCGAAGATTGTGGGACTGGTTTCGGCGATCAGCTTCAATAACATCTGCTACGTGGTGCGCAAGGCATCAGGACGGGAGCCGGCGGAAAAAGCGCTGCTCCTCATCAGGGATGTCTTTACTCCCGTGCCGTTGAGCGTGCAGATCCTGAATCAGGCAATGGATGCAGGGTTTGATGATTTCGAGGATGCGATCCAGTTCCATTCAGCCATCCATGCCGAGGCCGCATGTTTGATCACGCGCGACGGAGATCGTTTTCCGGATCGAGGCTTCCCCGTGGTTCTGCCCGGCGTTTTCCTCGCTTCCCTGGCTCCTGAATAGTCAATTACTCGTCGGGGACAGGCACCGACTGGCGGAATGCGATCCACGCGCCCTGCAGGTCCGAAAGAACGGCTTTCTCATAGCCGCTTGATTCGGTCGGAAATTCCATTTCGTTTTCCTCCGGCGACTGGCAGGGGACGACGGGTACTATGAACCGGCCAAGGCCCTAAGTGCGGAAAGCGCGGGGGCCGATGCGACGGAAGCATCGCCGGCATAGGCGCGGATGGCGGGCAGGTGGTCGCCCCAGAAGAGCGCGTGGGGCGGGCGTAGCACATCCTCGAGTGCAGCCGGTTCAGCTAGGCTGTTCTCCACGGCAAGCGCCTTCCCCAGCCACAATCCGGCCTGAAGCAGCGCTTCACGCTCCTCTTCGAGCAGGCCGCCGCCGCCGAGCAAGGCGGCCATCTTCAATTTGCGGTTCGCCTGCCGCCGATGTTCCTGCGCCAGCTGGCGTTCGGCGTCGGTGAGCGCCGCGGGCGCATTCTCGGCGGCCGCGCCCAGGTCGCGGATCGCCCGGGTGCGCGGGGAAATCAATCCGGCTTCCACCAGACGCGTCATCGCCTCATCCGTCGCGCGATCGATCACTTCCAGCCTGACCGGCGCGAGAGGATCCGATACCTCCTTGCCGAAAAAGTCTTCGTAGGGCTCCGCCAGTTTTTCCCGGTACAGCGGCGCATCGCGGTCCACCACGATTACGATCACCGAGTGCGGGCCCTCGAGCGGATACCGCTCCTCGCAACGAATACAAGCGGCGCCCAGAAGCTCGCGGGCGATCTTGCTGAAGCCGAGCGGCCGGTCGGCCGGCAAGGTTTTCTTTTTGGGAGCCGGCGGAGCAGGCTTGGGCGGCGTCGAGATCAGCTGCTCCAGGCGGGCCAGGAACGCTTGTTTGCCGCCGCGGAACCGGATTTCGTCGAGATCGCCGCGCATGTCGAGGATGCCGTCGGCAAGCGCCTGCTTGATCGAGAGCGTGTCCAGCATCCGCTGCTCGATGGTATTCTCCGACACCAGGTGGATCACGGTAACCGCCCGCGTCTGATGTTTGCGCCAGGCGCGCGCAATGCGCTGTTCCAGGCGCGCCGGATTCCACGGCAGGTCGCAGTTGACCACGACGCTGGCGTTCTGCAGGTTCAATCCGGTGCTGCCGGAATCGGTGCTCAAAAACACCCGGCAATCGGGACTGCTCTTGAACATCTGGATCTCGGCACGGCGGCGGCGCTGCGGCACCGATCCGGTGTGCCAGGCATAACCGATCTTCAGGCGCTCGCACAGCTCCTTCACCAGCACGAGCATACGCTCCCATTCCGAAAACACGAGCGCCTTGACATCCGAGTTGCCGCGGCACTCGTCCAGGATTTTCTCCAGTTCCGCAAGCTTGGGACAGACGCGGTCCTCCGGATCCAGGATGAAATTGGTGTCGCAGATCATGCGCATCATGGCGAGCTCGCGCTGCAGCTTCTCGGACTCCTGCAGAGTCAGGGGCCGCCTCTTGGCGATCGCCACGAGGCGCGCCACCTGGGCTTCGTGGGGCGCATAGGCGTCCGCCTGTGACGGGCTGAGCGCCACAAAGTATTTCTGGTCGGTGCGGTCGGGCAGTTCGGTCTCGACGTCGGCCTTGCGGCGGCGCAGCAGGAACGGCTTGATGCGCTTGTGCAGGGCTTCGAGATTGCAGTAGCCGGCGGGACGGCCGCGCTCGTCCAACTGGTAGAAGTCGCGATTGAAGCGGAACATCGGCCCGAGCACCGACGGATCAAGGAAGGCCATGATGGAGTGAATATCATCGATCCGGTTTTCGATCGGCGTGCCGGTCAGGACGAACGCATAACGGCTCTGCAGCCTCTTGACAGCCTGAGCCGTCTTGGTGCTCCAGTTCTTGATGCGCTGCGCCTCGTCAAGGATCACCACATCCGGCTGCAGCTGGCTGTTTACGTCGAGCGCGTCGGAGATCATTTGCTCGTAGTTGACGATGGTAAAGAACGGCGCGGCCGCATACGACCGCAGCCGCTTGCCCCGCTGGCCGAAGATCAATTGATAGGGCAGATCGGCAAACCGCTCGATCTGCTCCTCCCACTCAGTCTTCAGCGATGCGGGAGTCACGACCAGCACGCGCCTTGCCTTGCCCAGCCTGTGGAGCAGCGCGCAGGCGGCAATCGCCTGGATGGTCTTGCCGAGGCCCATTTCGTCTGCCAGCAGGGCGCGTTCGCTGAACGCGAGGTGGAGCATGCCTTCGCGCTGGTATGGATACAGCGGCACCAGCGTTTCGTGCGCCGGCCATTCCCCGGACTGCACTTTTTGCTCATATTCCTTGAATGCGAGCCTGCGCTCCTGAGCGCGGCGCCGCGCTTCCAGCCAGGGCGCCACATCCTGGGAGACTCGCAACGACGGCATGCCGGCGCTCCGCAAGATTGAAAGAGCTTCTTCGGGATCGTCAATCCGGATCAGGCCGTTTTCGCCAACCGCGGGTTGAAGCGCGGCGGGCAGCTTTCCGTTCAGGCCTTCGATGCGCAGCGCATCGGCCATGAGATCCGGCACGATGTCCACGCGCCCGGCCCCATTGCTTTGCGCCTGGCGGAATAGCCGCCGATGACGTGCCTCCAAGTAAAGGAGCGTTGCTTCGACGTGTTTGCATGTGCCCAGGGCGTTGATGCGGAAATCGACGCAGTTGCATGAAAAACGCCGCTGGGACACGCTGCGGATTTCGACCGTGTAGGTCAGCCCGCTGCCCGACTTCACCGCAAAATTTGAAAAGATCGGGAAGTGCGGATCGAGATTCTGCACCCGCAGCGACTCGGTCTGAGCGCGATATCGTCGTCTGGCGATCTCCTCTTCATCCGTGGTGCGCCAGTTGTGAATCGAAGGCAGCCTCGCCTGCACATCCTCGGTCTTTTTCATGACATCTTCCTTTCAAACCCGGCCATGCTAACACCCGGCAGCAATTTCTCGCCACAATTTTTTGACAAATCGGGCCCACGAGTCGCGGTATGCTTCGGCTGTTTCTGTCGCCAAGTTTCTTTCCCGGTAACAACTGGAACATGTGGGGGCGACCGGCAGGTCGCCCGAAGATCCGCATTAATGTAGGCAATCGCGACGGAAGCACGGCTTCTGATATTGGACTTGTCAAGTGCGGGCGACCTGCCGGTCGCCCCTACAGCATATTGAATGTTTCGCGGTTGCCGTCACGGGTGGGAGTCAATGAGTCCGGGGATTAGTCACAGGCAAAGGACGCTGTTTCTGGTAGCCATTCTGCTGCCGTGTGCCGTGATCGTGGCGTTGTTGCTGCTGCTGATGAGCCGTGAGCGGGAGTTGGCGACACTAGTGGGAAGCTTCCCAGTGGGACGCTTCCCCATTTCCGTGAACGATCTTTCCTGGGCCGGGCGGTTAGTCGCGAAAAACCGGCCAGGAGCCGCCGAGACGACCCTCGTGAAATGCGATCCGGCGGTTTGCAGCTGCTTCGGCGAGCTCGGCGGCACTGCCGCGAAACAGCTCATGGTCGCGGGTAGTGACGCATTTCCCGAGTTCCTCCGCGGGCAACTGCCGGCAAACCGCCCGCGCATTTCGCAAAACCTCATGCCAGCGGCTGCCCAGCAGGACCGCATCCGGCCTGGAACCGGCGAAATCGAGCGCGTCGAGTTCAGCCTGGCTGTAGTGGGCGCGTGAAATCTCGGCGAGCAGCGAAACCGGATTGTAGCCCGGATCCTTGCCGCACGCCGCCCACGCGAGATACCCCAGAGGCTGGAGGCCCTGGTCGCAGGTCAAAACGTCAATCCAGTCGCGGGACTGGCGGGGCGCGGATAAGAGCTGATTCAGGGCAACACCGCCGGCGACGTAACTCTCACCGTCCTGCTTTCTCTGCACGGCAAGCGTTTTCAGGATTCCGCACTGGTAGGGAGTAGCAGCCATTCTCGTAACCTCTGGACTCGCTCAAAGCCTGCGCGGTCGCCGTAGCGTTCAATAAGGTCTAAAACGCGGAGCGCTTCTTCGGGAGTTTTGGGAACGAAGTCCCGCCGGAGAAACCACAGGCATCGGTCCCGGTATTCCTCGACGATTTCCTCGATCGCCTTCATGACCTTTGGGTCCATAAACGTGACTTGGACAGCCTCCGAATTTGGCCGCGCCCCCCGGCTTTACCGAGAATACCACGGCACGAGGGACAATGGACTAGGGTTGCGTCCATTTTTCCATTAAAAAAGCTGGGGTTGCCTGCTGCGCGAGGCTTTCTTTGCGCAGGCAGCCTGCCGCTTGGCGTCGCCGAGCTCTTCGTACAGGGTTGCCGCCGCCGCCCATTGCTTATCGTATTCGAGCATGCGGGCGGTTTCGCGCAGATTGCCCCCCTTGAGGAACATGCGCGCCGCCTCCTCGAAAAGGCCGGCCCTCCGAAGTTCCCAACCCGCCTCCAAAAAGTCGCCGGCGCGCTCCAGGATTTCGGCGCCGGCCAGCGGTTCATCCCCTTCAAAAAGCGCCGTTGCAGCTCTCCGGAAATCCCCTCGTTTCAAGAAGTGATCCGCCACCATCCTTGCGGATCCGGCAAGGGAAAAACAACGGCTATTGTGCTCGGTCAGCTGCATTCCCGCCCAGCACCGCCGGGCATCTTCCCGACAGCGCGCGGCCACGTAAAAAAAGCCGGCCGCGTTGTTATCCCCACTTGACTCGGCCTCGACGGCTCGATCCTTGATCCGGGCCTTGCGCTCTTCCCAGGTGCGGTCGGGCCCGCCGGCGAACACTCCGCCCGGCCCGTGCCACACGGAATTGAGAAGTTCGTCGTACCAGCCCAAAGGCAGCAAGATATCCGCCGCCAGGCGCCAGGGAAGCATGCGGAAATCCTTCGCCAGCTCCGTGGCGATGGCGAGGCGTGTCTCTTCCGATCTATCCTTCGCCAACCATGCTTCCACGAGGCGTTTCAACCCGTCCTCAAGAGGATTCAGCGCCTCTTCTGTCGGCGGCGTCCATTTGATCAACTCGGAAATGACCTGAATGCCCTTGGGGATTTCATCTGTCTTGAGGGCACACTGGACGATGCTCGCGACATCCCGCGCTCTTCCATATTCGTGCAGGGCATTCTCGATGTCGCCCGCCATTACCAGGCACTCCGCGGCCTCCACGGATCGATAACTTTCATGGAATATGGCGGCGGCAGCCTTGTACTCTTTAGCTTTGCGCAGCGAGCGTGCGAGAGTCTCCAGGGCTGGGTATCCCTGGTCCCGGATAATGCGTCGCGTGCACCGGTGTAAATCCTTCGACCCGCGTTCCCTGTCCTCCGGGCTCATCGCGTACATCGCGGCGGCATCCAGACGCTGCCCCAGTTTCTGGAAGTGCCGAGCGGCCTCATGATACTCATGATCCTTCTTGAAGGCTTGCGCCGCCCGGTCGGCATGTCCTGCCTTGCTCCATTCCGCCCCCGCTCCCCGGACGCCGAGCAACTCCATGCGGAGCGCACGGCGGGCATGGTCTGTTCTGCGCCGGGGTTTTGCCTGCAATTCCGCATCGAACCTGGCGCGCAGCTCGGGGCCCAGCGCCCGGCGGTAGCATTCGCTTGCCTGATCCCACTTAGAGCATTCTTCGTGGAGTTCTCCGAGAGGCACAGGATCTCCGCTCCGGGTTAGACATCGGAGCCGGTCGGCGGGTCTGCGCAGTCTCTTCCAGATCTGTGCGGCCCGGGGAAACTGCCCGGCGTCTTCAAGGCAGGCAGCCGCGCTCACCGCATCCCGCACCTTGAGGAAAAGGCGGGTTGCGTTTTCGAAATCCCTGGCGGCACGAAAGGCGCGAGCGGCATCCGCCCACCTTTTCAGGCGCTCGAGCAGGGCAGCCAGCCGGTCCTGTCGATCTGCCCGCCGCCAGTCCTCGATTGCCTTGTCGAACTCGCGCCGCGCCTCCCGCAACTCGGCGGCCTCGGCGAACCGGGCCTCCGCTTCCAGATGGCCGATCCAGCACTCAGCGGCGCGCGCTTTTTCTCCCAGCCGCTCCCAGACCGGCTGCGCCAATCCGGGCCGGCCGCCGCGCTCGAAATTTTCGGCTGCCAGACGATCCTCGCCGACTTCGAGCCAGCACTTGGCCGCTTCGATGAACTCCTTTGACTTGCCATAATCCATGGCTTTCGCCCGGGCCATCAGGTCCGGCCGGTCGGCGTTGCGGAAACATTCGGCCGCCGCCCGGAAGTGCCCGTGCTCCATAAAGTAGTCGCCCTGCCGCTTCCAGTCCTCCGGAGAGGACGTGGCACGCCAGGCCTCGTCCAGGAACGTCATGTCGCTGCTCCGGTGGACCAGGTCTTCGAACATGGGAGACGCCCAGATCGCCGAGATCCGTGGGCCGTCATAGAGGATCAAATCCTGTTGGGCCCTGGTGATCCCGACGTAGAGCAGGTTGATCTCATGCCGGATCTGATGGTCGTGCAGGGCTGCCGTCTCGGCATTCAGCATGCGCTCCCAGGTATCGCCGGCAGCCGCGTCGCTGCAGAATTTCCACAACAGAACGGTTTTGAACTCCAGGCCCTTGGCTTCACGAATGGTGAACACCAGTTCGGTCTCGAGGCGCCGCTTCAGGAAATCGCGCTCCGCCGTCGTGCGCGTCAGGATCGTCCGGTCGGCGGCCGTGATGCGCAGGCCGCCGAGAAAATCCTCGTCGGAAACGCCTTCGACCAGAAAAGGAGGCCGCCCGTGGAATTTCCATTCGTCCAGATGCTCGCCGCTTTTCACGCCGAGAAGCTGCTGCTTCAACGTCAACAGGGCGTTCGCCAGCAGGACGATGCTCCCAACGCAGCGAAAATTCAGCGTCAGATGATGCACCGGCGGGACCGGAATCCCGCGGTCGTAAAAAAGATCTTTGGCCTCCTCCCAGCGGAAGCCGCTCGGATTGATGATCTGCTTCGGATCGCCGGCCAGGAGCAGTCTTGCCGGATTGCGCGGCAGCCTTACAATCATCGAGAGCTGGATGTCCGTGAAGTCCTGCACCTCGTCGCAGCAGACCAAATCGTAGCGGGGCGGAGGCGTCTGCCCGCTTTCCATCGATCGGATGGCCGCACGCGTCAGGTCGATCTCGTCCCACATGCGCTCCGCCTGGAGCCGCGCCTGGTACCACTCCGCGACGGCGTAGATCTCGCGCCGGTCCTGCAAAAAGACCGGCGCCCGCTTGCGCCCGAGCCTTTCATACTCGGCGAAGGTCATCAGAGGCGCCGCGAAGTCGGCCTCATGTTTGTCGATGACGTCACTCACGCCATGAAGCGTCCGAACCAGGGCAAGCCGCTGCTTTTCGAGGATGCGGGGCAATTCCGCGGCAATCGCGGCCAGCCGCTGGCCCATGATCCGCTGCGCCACCGCTTCCGCCTTCTCGAAGATCCCGAGGTTGCGCAAGGCGAGGATTTCCTCGCGCAGGCCGGAGATCAGCGCGCCGGCGTCCGCGCCCGCGTCCAGATCCGCGACGATCCTGCGCAACACGCGCGCATCGAGTTGCGGCTTGGCCCCCTTGATGATCGACCGGATCTCCTCCCAGACGAGCGCGGAATCAAACCTGCCCGCCGTCCGATGGCGCGCGTAGAGATCGCGGAACACCGGCAGATCGACTTCGCGCTCAACTGGAAAACGCGATTCACAGCCGGGGATCAGCCTGAGGCAGAGGTCGCGGAAGGTGAGGAACTCCGGGGGATCCGCATCCACGCGCTCCGCCGCGCGGACGAGGCTGCGGTACAGCCTTTCGGAAAAATTCCGCAGGTGCCGGTTGTAGGTCAGAAAGAGCCGGCGCCACCCGATGTAGCCAGGATGAAGCAGATAATAGACCGACAGCGTGGTTTTTCCGCTTCCCGCGGTGCCGGACACCAGCAGAGGCGGACTCTTCTTCAGCAGCTCCCGCTGCTCCGGCGTCAGGTAAAGGAAAATGTCGAACTCCCCCTCCGAGTAGAGCAAGAGCCGCTTCCATTCCTGGTCATCCAGCACAAACCATTTCTGGGAGCCGGTATCCTGCGATGCGCGCGCGGTGATCGGCTCCTGTGTGAAGCAGCCGTCATCAAGGCGCTCAATCTCGACCTGTTCCACGAGACTGCTGTCGAAATCCGTGAAGGAAAGAAATGGCGCGTTTTCGGGCATGATCGCCCGTGCCTGGGAATCCACCAGGTCATGGGGAACCACCGCCCAGACGTAGATGAGCAGCACGGGCACGCCATTCTCATCCTGGTCCCGCCCCAATGTGATGAGGATCCGGCTGCTCCGGCTTACACGCCCTTCGAGCACGGTCTTGCCGTTCACGCCGCGCAACTTCTTGATCCTCAGACCGCCCTCCCAGAGCCCGTTCTCCAGGTACTCGAACGACTTTCTCAGCTGCCGGCGAAGCGCGGGGCGCGCGTCAATCAGAAAACGTTTTATGGCATCGTTGATGAGAACCTTACATAACATCAGCCGCTTGCTCCCGAATGCGATAGCATATCATCTATGCCCGCGGCCGTCTCCATCTGGAATGGCGAGTCACGCCGCTAAATTCGGCGGCTTCCCCAAGTGAATTAGCCGGCCAATCCATGCCGTTTTGACAACTTTGCCGGCCATGGAATTGACCAGTGAACTGCAGGTCATCTTCATGTAGTGTAAAGTGTAAGATGTCCGTGATACGTGCGTATTATGGAGTGTCAGAGGATTCTGCTTTTTCGGGAGATAGAAACCGTGCCGATCTATGCGAGTGAGAGCAAGCCGTTTCCATGGAAATGGCTGCTCGCTGTCCTGATCCTGGCGATTCTGATTGCGGCATTGCTTTTTCGAGAGCAGATTCTTGGCGGCCGGCAGTCCCAATCGCAAGTCACCGAGCCGGACGGCAGGTCCAAATCTGCCGTTGCGTCACCGTCCCCGAAGAAGGATGACCCTGCGGTCACATCCTCAATCACCTTGCCGGATCCATCCGGAATTCCCGCTTCGGACACCTGGTACACCAAGGTCGCCTTCAGAGGGTTGGTCCTGAATGAAACCAACCGGGCGCCGGTGCCGGGTGCCACGGTCAGCGTATATGCCTACGCCTCGCCGCCCGCTTCGGTGGAGAAACTCACGGGAGGGCGCGGGGATTTCGAGGTGATTGCGCCGCCGGCGTACCGCTACGACGTGAAGGCCGAGGCCGTTGGATTCAGGGCCTATGAGGAAAACTCGTTCGTGATTACCCGTCCGTACTACCAGATGGAGATCCTCCTTACACCGGTTGAAATGCTGCGCGGCCGTGTCGTCGACAACCTCAACGCCGGCATACCCGACGCGATCGTCCAGCTGCGGCGCGAGGCCGACGCCTCCTCGATCCTCGGCTCCACGACCACGGATGCGAAGGGGGCGTTTACCTTCGCCCGGGTGCCCCGCAGCGGCCGGTTCAACGTCGAAGCCTTCCATTCCGGATTTGATGCCACCGGCCCGGCGCGCGTGTCGATTCCAGCCGCCAGCGACATCCTGATCCGGATGAACCCGGTGCGCTCCACCGGCTCTCTCGCAGGAACCGTCACCGACACGGCGCAGAAGCCCCTGCCGGGCGCCCAGATCGACCTGTACGAACCGAGCGACGGCCGTCTGACCGCTTCCGTGCAGAGCGACCGGGAGGGTTTGTACCGTTTTGCCCGGGTGCGGGAAGGATATTACCTTGTGAGGTGCACGGCGGAAGGTTTTTCCGACACCCGCACCAACCAGGCCACGGTTGCAGTCGTCGCCAACCGGGAAGCCAGGGCCGATTTCAGCATCGATCCCGGACTGGCGCTGCGCGGATTGGTGGTCAACCAGAAAGAAGAGCCTGTGCCCGACGCCCAGGTCACCTATATGCAGGTTCCCGATCTGGAGACCACCGCGGGCCGTTCCGGCCCCCGCGGTGATATGCAGCGATCGCGCATGCGGGTCACGACTACCGACAAGGACGGGCGATTCCAGATCTCCGGCCTGCCCAATGCGCAGTTCCAGATCGGGATAAGCCACCGGGACTACCAGTCGCTCACCACCCGTCTGCGCCCCGGCAACCAGATCCAGATGCTGATTCTCGAGAGCGGATTGTTTCTGCGCGGCACGATCAGCGATGCCCGCGGTGCGGCAGTGGAGAGATTCACCCTGACCCTCCGGTCCAGCTCCGGGAGGAGTGAAAAGTCCTACTCATTCATCACCACCGACGGGCACTTTGAAATTCACGGCCTTTCCAAGGACACCTACCAGGTCGGCTTGAGGGGTGGAGGCCGGGGTGGTTTTTCTGGCACCCTCGACCTTCAGGGCTCCTCGGAGATCAACATCCTGCTCGACAACGCCCGCGGTGGCAGGGGCCAGAGCTTGATGAACATCATCAAATCAAAATAGCAGGACTCCTGAATGAACTGGCAGCTGATTCTCGGGGTCGGGGTCGGTATCGGGGTCGCAATCGGAATCGCAATCGTGATCGCTTTTGTGCCTGATGCGAAATGCCGCGGGCGAAAGCCGAAACCGATTGCGACCCCGATACCGACCCCGGCTCGCGCGAGGCGAAACCGAGTTTCGCTGGAAAGAGGAATGTCGCCGGGCTTTGCCCGGAACAGGACTTGAGTCCGTTACAACCAAGCCACCGCCTTGAGGCGGTGGAGTATTCATTCGCCCAGCAGATCGGACCTGTAGGCGTACAGGGCCGGGGATCCGCCGGTGTGCACAAAAAGGATGTTTTCATCGTTGCGGAAAAAGCCCTTGCGGGCCAGGTCGATCAACCCAGCCATGGCTTTCCCGGTATACACCGGATCGAGCAGGACGCCCTCGGTTCTCGCAAGCAGGCGAACGGCGTGGGCCATCTCGGGCGTTGGAATCGAATAACCGCGCCCCACGTAGTCCCCAAAGCAGAGCACCGCATCCCGCGGGATCTCGGATTGAATGCCGACGCGCGCGGCAGTTTTCTGGACCAGGTCATACACCAGTTTTTCCTGCAGTTCCTTTGGCCGGCTGACATCGATTCCGACGATCGGAATGTTGCTGTTGTTGCCGTAGAGCCCGGTGACCAGCCCGGCATGAGTTCCCGCACTTCCACTGGCGCAGACCATGCGGTCGATCCTGAGGCCCATATCGAAGAGCTGGCACAGGATCTCCTCCGCACAGGCAACATAGCCGGTGGCCCCGATGGGATTGGAACCGCCGCCCGGGATGATGTAGGGTCTGCGGCCCGCGGCTGAAACCTCCTCGGCCACCGCTTTCATCTCTTTCATCATGTCGGAGCCGCCGGGCACGACTTTGACGGCCTCCACACCCAGCAGCCGGTAAAGGAAGTTGTTGCCGCTGGCCTCCGGCTTGTAGCTGTTGGGAACTCGCTCCTCAAGCACAAGCCGGCACTTCAGGCCTTCCTTGACGGCCGCGGCCAGGGTAAGCCGGCAGTGGTTCGATTGCACGGCCCCACAGGTAATCAAGGTGTCGGCTCCCTCGGCAAGGGCATCGGCCACCAGGAACTCGAGCTTTCGGGTCTTATTCCCGCCGGCCGCCAACCCGAGCAGGTCGTCCCTCTTGATGTAGATGTCCGGACCGCCGACCGCGGCGGAAAATCTCGGGGCCGCTTCGATCGGAGTCATTCCCTCTGTGTACCGCCTGCGTGGAAAACGTGCCAGATTCATGCCAGCCTCCTGAATGAAACAAAGATTATAATGACCGCTTCGGGCTCTTCAGCTTATGCGAATCCCACCTGGCGCTCAAGCGGTTTCAACCCGGATTCCCAAAACGAGTGCTAGCGGATTTTCAATACCGCCGCGCCTTCAAGCGATCCGCTGCGGACGCCATCGAGCGCTTCATTGGCGCCTTCCAGCGGAAAAACCACCGTTTCCGCCTTGATCGGCACCCTGGGCGCAATTGCAAAAAACTCCCTCGCATCCTCACGGGTCAAATTGGCCACGGAGCGCAGGGTGCGTTCTTCCCACAGAATGTCATAAGCGAACGACGGAATGTCGCTCATGTGAATGCCGCCGCAGACAACCACGCCCCCTTTGGCGCATGCGCGCAGGGCCGCGGGCACCAAAGCCCCCACCGGGGCAAAAATGATCGCCGCGTCCAGCTTCTCCGGCGGCATCTCGTCCGCAGATCCCGCCCAGCAGGCGCCCAGGCTGCCGGCAAACTGCTGTGCCTTCCTGTCGCCGGGACGGGTGAAGGCATATACCTTCTTCCCCTCATAAACCGCAAGCTGAGCCAGAAGATGCGCCGCGGCGCCAAAACCATAAAATCCCAGGCGCTCACAATCCCGTCCCACCATACGGTATGAGCGGTAGCCGATCAGCCCCGCACATAGGAGAGGCGCAACGTCCACGAAATTGTAGGTATCCGGCAGGCGGCAGCAATAGCGGTAGTCCGCAACCGCATACTCGGCATAGCCGCCGTCGATCGTATAGCCGGTGAATTCCGGACGGTCGCACAGGTTCTCCTTCCCGCTTTTGCAATAACGGCAACTGCCATCTGTCTTCCCGAGCCAGGGCACACCGATGCGGTCGCCGGGATGAAAGCCTTCCACACGGATACCTGCCTCCACCACCCGGCCGGCAATCTCATGGCCGGGAATCAATGGGAGTTTAGGGCGGACCAGCTCGCCATCGGCAATGTGCAAATCGGTGCGGCAGACTCCGCAGGCATGCACCTCCAGCAGGATCTGTTCAGGCCCGGGAACAGGCTTCGCCACTTCGACCAGTTTGAGAGGTTTTCCTTCATAACCCAGCACCATTGCACGCATAATGCTTCTCCAACCACCAATGCTGGCTGCCTACCTGGCCACCCAGATCCGGGCACGGTTTTTGTCGAAGAACTCCATGCCCGGCCCCTCTTGAGTGAGCATCAAAATGGACCGTGCATTACCACTCGCATCGTTCAATACCAGGCCGGGGGCGCTGTCCTTGTCCACGATACCGAGTACGGCTCGTGCTTTATCATCGGCATCAAAGAAGCGGAGCACGGTGCGATCGGCAGCTGCCAGAAGTTGAGCGCCCCCCCGCTCTGCCGGTCCGAACAGGTGCAGGAAGGGATTGTCCTCAGCGGTCAATCCGAATGCCGCCTTTGCTTCGCTCTTCCTGCCCAGCAAGCCGACGGCTGGCCCCTGTCCGGTCACGCTCAGATTCAGGCGTTTGGCGCCGTCGTTGAACAGCGAGAGCACGGGGCCATTGGCGCCAAAGTTCAGAACAGCGGCTTTTTCCGATTTTCTGTCGTAAATAGTCAGGCCGGCGCCCTCCGATTCCATGCCGACGGAAAGGGTGGGATTGGAGGTCTCGTCATAGAAAACGAGCACCGGCCGGTTGGCAAACATGCCCAGTTCGGCTCGCTTCGTGCCAAGTCCATCCTGAAGAATGAATTTCCCGGCCTCGAGCGGCTTGGTTGCTTTTGGCGGCGTCACCTTGGCTGTTTTGACCTGAGCCACGGCGAACACGGCAATGAGCGCGATCATGAGAAACAGCCCGGCGTGCCGCCACAGCCTGTTCTGGCGCTCCAGTCTCTCCACCCGGTGAGCCAGCAATTCAAATGCCTGTCTGTTCAATTCCATAGTCTCCCCCTTTGTGCCGGCATTGTCAGCCACCCGCTTCATCCCGGCAGATGCGCGCAGCCGGCCTCCAAAACCAGTATCCAGCTGCAGATTCGTATCGACTTCCCCATCCAGATATGCGAAATTTATAAGTTGCATAGGATACAGGCATTATAGTTCGTTACTTGATTCGGAGGAATACCTATGAAGAGCACTGCAAACCGGCTCCTGCTGCCGGCAATCTTATGCTGTTTCGCATTCACCTCGCTGCTTTGCCCTCAGGCACTGGCACAGGCAGCCAAGCCCCAGAAGATCACGCTGGAAGGCGTCATCCTGAAGCGGGATGCCGACACGCTGACGGTGCGCGACGCCCTGGGCAAAAACGTGACGGTCGGATTGTCGAACAGCACCCTGGTGAAAGAGAAAAAAAGCAATCCCTTCCGCGGCGCCAGGAATTATGCCATGACTCAACTGGTGCGTGGGCTGAATGTGGAAGTTATCGGCAGGGAGAACAGCGCCGGCCAGCTCGTCGCGGATGAAATCAAGCTGAAGGACAATGACCTGCGTGTCGCCAGCTCGGTGGAGACGCGCGTCGATCCGATCGAGACCAAGCTGGTGGAAGTGGAAGCCAAGCTGGTGCAATCTGAACAGAACGCGAAGCGGATGTCGGGTCAGATCGATGAGGTTTCCACGATCGCAAAGGCTGCGCGCAGCGCGGCCAAGGCCGCCCAGGACACCGGCGACCAGGCCAACGTTGCGGCCAAGGATGCCGCCCGGCAAGGAATCGACGCGGCCAATGCGACGGGTCGTGCAGCTAACGAGCGGATATCCGCGCTCGATGATTTCGACGTAAAGGGGACGGCCACGGTCCAGTTCACGCTCGGCAGCGCGGTGCTGACAAAAGAAGCCCAGTCCCAACTCGATACGCTCGCCGCATCCGCCAAGAATGAAAAAGGCTACATGCTGGAGATCACCGGTTTTGCCTCCTCCGAGGGGGATCCCGTCCTCAACGAGCGCCTGAGCCAGAATCGCGCCGACGCGGTCGTCCGTTACCTGACCGAGAATCACGCGGTTCCGCTGCGCCGCCTGGTGACGCCGTTCGGATTTGGGGCGAAGAATCCGGTCGCGGATAACTCCACGATCGAAGGGCGCAAGCAGAACCGGCGCGTCGAGGTCAAGCTCCTGGTGAACAAGGCCCTGGGAACCCAAATCGGCAAGTAAAGCCAGTCCGCAATGTCGGAAGGTGCACGGAAGCCCGGCGCGCCGGGCTTCCGTGATCTTGTGGAAAGGGGAAGGGGTCAGGAAAATGAGATGCGCTTTCGACTGATGCTCTTCCTGCTGATCCTGCCGGCTGGTGCTGCCTTTTCCCCGCACGTGCCCGCCGCCGCTTCCTATGCACAGGCGACCTCACAGCAGCCGGCACAGGTCGGCACCATCCGTGTCAGCGCGAATCTGGTCCAGGTGCCGGTGTCAGTAACCGACACCAACGGCCAGCCGGTGAAAGACCTGCAGCTGGCCGACTTTGTCATCGAAGAAAACGGCAAAGCGGTGCCGATCGCGCAGCTGGGCGAACCCGGTGTGACCAGGCTCGAAATGGCCTTGGTGTTCGACAACACGGGCAGCGTTTTTTCGCGCTTCGATTTCGAACAGGAAGCTGCGCGGAGTTTTCTCAAGACGATCTTCCGGCCCTCGGATGCCGTGGCGATTCTGACCATCCTGTCCCGACCGAGGATCCTGCTGGAACGGACCAGCAACCTGACGGAGGCATTGGACGGGCTAGGCCAGCTGCAGGCTTCGGGATCCGCGACTGCATTCTTCGACACCGTCATCCTCGCGGCTCGCATGCTGCGGAAGCAGCCGGATCCGGAAACCCGGCGCGTGCAGATCATACTTTCCGACGGCGAGGATAATTACAGCGAACTCAAACTTTCCGATGCGCTGCGTGAAGTGCAGCAGGCCGATTCGATCTTCTATTCCATCAATCCGGGCGGGCAATCCATCCGGCTCAACACCGTGAGCCTGCGCGGCCAGCAGGCTATGGAAGCCCTGGCCACGGAAACCGGCGGCGCCGCATTCCTGGCCGAAAAAGTCGACGAGCTGGCCGGTATTTTTGGACGGATCTCCGCGGAACTTCAGGCACAGTACTTGCTGAGCTACTATTCGCCTCCGGATCCTAAATCCGACGGCAGCTTCCGCCAGATTTCTGTCCGGGTTCCCAAGCGCCCCGCACTGCGCGTCCGCGCCCGCCAGGGCTACTACCCTAGGAAGATTTGACCGCTGCCTTCCTCGATATTTCCATGGCGCGATTGTGAATCCATACGCGGTATTTTCGTGTTTTTCGCGGTTCCTGAAAAACGGATCATGGTCCCGGAAGTGGCGTGGTGGGAATGCGGAGCGCATCCACAAAACGGGTGAAGAACTCATAGGCCGCTGCGACCGCCGCCAGCTCGATGATCTCCTGATCGACAAACGCACCCTGCAGGACTGCATAGAAAGCATCATCGATCTCGAGCGCGGAGCGATGAAGGCGGTCGGCGAAGCGGAAACCCAGCTTTTCCCGTTCGGTGAACGGGCCGTTTTCAAAATCGCCCGCGGCGTCAACCTGCTCCGGGCTCGCGCCTTTCTGCTTCGCCGAAGCAGAGTGGGCGCTGGTTCAATAGTCGCAGTTTTGCAGGATCGCGATCCTGGTGGCCACCAGTTCCTTGTACCAGCCCGGCAGGGCGCCGTCACCCATCAGCGGCTTCAGGAAACCCGCGATTCCCAACGCCAGGTCCGGAGTGCGAGCGATCGTTTTGAACATGTTGGGAACGACGCCGCGCTGGGCGAGCAACTGGTCGTATAGGGCTCCAATCTCGGAGCTCACCTGGTGCCGCTCCAACATGCGAATTCGGGTTCCGGTTTCCGCGCTCAATGCAGGCTCCTTTCCGGCAAGTGATCCGGGCACACTGCCCGGTTAAATGCGTCAGCCGCCGCCGGGGCCGGGGCCACACCCGCCGCGCGCGGGACTTGAATGAGCTCCATTCCCCTTGCTGCCGCTTGAAGTGGAAAAAGAGGAGAACACCTGGTCCAATTCGCCGCTGAGGCATGACGGGCACACGGGCTGCCGCGAGCCTACGATCAGGGACTCAAACTTATGTCCGCACTGCTTGCAGATATATTCGTATAAGGGCATGGCAAACCTCCGCAGTTCCCGCACTATTATGCCCTGCCTGCGCATGCTTAGTCCACGATTTCATAAATATGGTCACGTATTCTGCCACAGGGGCAGAATGGAGCAGGCTTCGCAGTTTCACGGGCTGGAAGCCCGTGCCACGACTGCCTGTTAACGTGGCACGGGCTTCCAGCCCGTGAATCCCCGAGGGGCGAAAATACGTTACCGTATTTATGAAATCGTGGACTTAGTAAAGTAGTCGTGTTGGTCCGGGATCCGGTTACCGCCTTGAGCCGGCTTGCGGATCTTTCAAGCGCTTTTCCGCACTGGTTTCAACCTTGGCAGTTTCGGGAGCGATCTCTGCTGCCGCCAGAAATCCGGACTGCCGCTGGGAAACTGCCATGGAGTCCGGACGCGCGGGAGCGTGAGAGTGAAACGCCAGCAGCAGAATCAGCGGCACCGGACCCAATACCAACCACATGAGCATGGGCCAGGGATTGCGGTCGGTGTTGCCGAGAGTTTCATGCTTCATCATGTTATCCTACCTTTGATGATCGGCCGTGGATGTGCGGGGCATCACACAAATCTCGGAGCAAGATCTGTGCCAGGCGTCAGCAGGATATGCTAACCGGCATGTCGCGAAACTCGTGCTCCGGTAACAACGTGCGGCATGTAGGGGCGACCGGCAGGTCGCCCGAGGATCCGTGCACATCGCGGTGATTGCGATGTAAGCTAAGCAGTCTCAATTGATTGGATACTCCATGAGCTCCCTTGATTGTCATTGGGTCCGTCGAAGCGCGGGCGACCTGCCGGCCGCCCCACAGGGTTTTGCGGATTGCGCGACAGAAGCCAACTAATCATCAATGAGTCTTGCGAATGATATTCCCAGTTGCTGATCGAAATGGCTATGCGGCCGCAATGCGGGAATTTTTCCCGGGGAATGATGTTCGCAGCGGGCTTGCCGACGTATTCCCAATGTCCGTTCGCAAGCACGGCCGGGAGCCGGTTCGTGGAATTCCTGGCAGCAAGCTGCCTGGTCGGACCAGCATGACGATTTCCAGAGCGGCGACCAGTCGCCGCACTCCAAACGGATCCGCCCTGGATCAGGCCGTTTCGGAGGATTCTGCCTCATGCGCTTTCCGGACGCGGAAGAACTTTCCGGTCAGGTCATCGAGGAGCGAATAGACCACGGGGACTGCCAGCAACGTCAGCAGGGTGGAAGTGATCAGGCCGCCGATCACGGCTCTGGCCATGGGGGAGCGGATTTCAGAACCGGCGCCGATCTGCAGGGCCAGCGGCAGCATGCCGAAGATCATCGCCAGCGTGGTCATCAGGATCGGCCGCAGGCGCGTGCTGCCGGCTTTGCCGAGCGCGGCGTTGCGCTCCATGCCGCCCCGGCGCAGGCGATTCGTGTAGTCGATCAGCAGAATCGCGTTTTTGGTCACCAGCCCCATCAGCAGAATCAGCCCGATCATGGACATGATGTTCAGGGTGTCCCCCGTTGCCATCAGCATGCCGACAACCCCGATCAGCGACAGGGGCAGCGACAGCATGATCGCAAGCGGATGGGTAAAGCTGCCGAACTGCGAGGCGAGAATCAGATAAATGAATACCACTGCCAGGATCAGGGCGTCGTAGATATATCCGAAACTCTCCTCCATGTCCTGCGCTTCCCCGGTATACAAGACTTCAAAACCGGACGGCAGATTCAATGCGGAGCCGCGCGCCCGGATGTCCTTGACGACGTCCCCCATGGGACGGCCGGCGGTATTGGCGGTGACGCGCACCTCGCGGATCAGGTCGTAGCGGCGAATCAGCGACGCGCTGGTGCTGCGCTGGAAGCTGGCCACCTGACCAACGGAAATGAGCATGTCCTTTCCCGCCGAATCCTTTTTGGAGCTCAGGATGTCCGCTTCGTTGAGAATCTCGAGCCCCCGTCGCTGCCGCGCCTCAAGCCGGACGCGGACGTCATACGCATCGCCGTCCACATCCTCGAACTGGCTGGCCACTTCCCCGTTGAGCATGGCCCGCAGCGTGACCGCCACGGAATCGAGATTGATCCCCAGGTCCGAGGCGAGTTTGCGGTCGATGTGAATTCTGACCTCCGGTTTGTCGCGGTCCAGGCTGCGGTCCACATCCACGGCGCCGGGGACCGACCGGACCAGATCTGCCAGGCGCATGGAAATGCGATCCAGTTCCGCAAGATCCGTGCCCCGGACGCTGATCTGGATCGGCTTGGAATCCCCCATCTCGTTGGCTTCTTCCACGCTGGTGACGGCAAGTCCGTAACTCGCGAACCGGCCACGCAACGCGCCGCGCAGCTGGTAATCGGAAAGCGGGCGCTCATTCTTGGGCTTGAGTTTGATGTAAATCAATCCCTCATTCATGGCCCCGGAAGCGCTGGCCCCGATTGTGGCGAATGTGTAAGCCGGGCCCTGCTGGCTGGAGATGATCCCGATCAGATCCAGGGCGATCTTCTCCGTCTGCTCGAGGCTGGCCCCGGGCGCCGCCTTGAACGTCACCTGGAATTCGCCGCGATCGTAATCCGGCATGAAGGTCGAACCCAGGCGCGGGAACATTGCCAGCGATCCGGCAAACAGGCCGAAAGCGACCAGCAGCACAAGCGCGCGATGCCGCAGGGAAAAACCGATCGTCCTTTCGTAGACACCGTGCAGGCGCTCGAGTTGATGGTCAAAGAGCTGCAGCAGCCAGCCCAGCCCGCGCCGCCGGCGCCCCTCCACGATCGCCGGGTCGTACCAGCGCGAAGACAGCATCGGGTCCATGGTGAAGGAAACAAACAGCGAAACCAGCACCGCGAAGGCAACCGTAATGCCGAACTCATAGAAGAAGCGTCCGACGATACCCTTCATGAACGCGACCGGAACAAACACCGCGATAATGGTGAAGGTCGTGGCCATGACCGCCAGACCGATTTCGGAGGTGCCGACACGGGCCGCTTCAAAATGACCGCGACCCTGCTGCATATGGCGGACAATGTTTTCGCGCACCACAATCGCATCGTCAATGAGGAGGCCTACGGCCAGCGAGAGGCCCATCAGGGTAAGCATATTCAGGGTGAATCCGAGCATCCTCATGACGATGAACGCCGAGATGATCGACACCGGCAAAGTAAGCCCGGTAATCACCGTGCTGCGCCAGCTGTTGAGGAAGACAAAAACCACCAGCACGGTGAAGATCGCTCCCAGGATCAAGGTGTCGCGCACATCCTCCACCGAGTCGCGAATAAAAGTCGAGAGATCTTTCACCACGGCCAGCCGGGCCCGGCCGGTGAATTCCTCGTTGAGCCGGGGTATGGCCTCCTTGACCGCCTCGGCGACGTTGACGGTATTGGCGCCCGATTGTTTCCGCACTTCGATCGCCAGCGCCCGTTTGCCGTCGACCAACGCCAGTTTGCGCTGCTCCTCATGGCCGTCGGCCACCGATGCGATCTCGTTCAAATAGACCGGCACGCCGCGAATGGTCTTTACGATGAGGTTTTGAAACGACTCCGCAGTGGCAAACTTACCATCCACCCGCACCAGCTCTTCCATGCGGCCGTGTTCGATTTTTCCCGCCGGCACCTCGAGATTTTCCCGGCGCAGCGCCGTCACGACCTCGGGCACGGTCAGGTTGTAGCCCTTCATGCGGTCCAGGTTGAGCAGGATCTGGATTTCGCGGCGCTGCCCGCCGACAATCGTCAGCGATCCGACGCCTTCGATCGTTTCCAGGCGCTTGGTGATCACCTTCTCCACCAGCGAGGTCAACTGCTTGGGGGGAAGCTGCTCGGAGGCAACCGATAGCGAAAGAATCGGCAGGTCCGCCGGATCGATCCGCTCGATCACCGGCTCTTCCACCCCGGTCGGGAAATCGCGCCGCAGCGCGTTGATTTTGCTGCGCACGTCCTGCGCCGCCGTATGGATGTTGGTCCCAAGTTCAAATTCCGCGACGATGCTGGAAAAACCTTCCGAGGTCGTGGAAGACATGTGGCGCACGCCTTCGATCGGATTGATTGCCTCTTCGATACGCTTGGTTACCTCGGTTTCGACCGTTTCGGGAGAAACGCCCGGGTATACGGTGCGGACACTGACAATCGGCAGATCCACCTTCGGAAACAGGTCGGTCGACAGTTCCTTGTAGGAAAACAGCCCGAGCACGACGAGACCCACCATCAGCATGGTGGCAAAGACCGGCTGTTTGATGGAAAGATCCGAAAGTAGCATGGTTTACCGCTCCCCGGCCGGATGGTCCTGCCCGATGCGCACCGCCCGGCCGTCCCTTAGCGACGGTCCGATATCGATAATGACCAGATCCCCCTGGACCAGCCCGCGGGAGATCCATAGGAGATCCTTCCGTGCGCCGCCCACCTGCACCGTGCGTCGCTGCGCCTTGCCGCCGGCAACAACAAAGACGCTTCCTTCAGTCGCCTGTTCCTGTTCCACCACGAACGCCGAGCGTGGAATCACGCAGGCGTCTTTTTCGATGCGCACCTGAATATCGCCGCGCGCGAACATGCCGCTGCGCAATTCGCCGCCCGGATTGGCGATCTTCAAAATCACTTTGATCGACCGGTTATCGGCTTCCACCATGGGATTGAGCGCCGAGACGGTCCCTTCAAAAATGCGCTCGCCCCAGGTCGGGGTTGTGAAGGTCGCCCTTTGACCGATCCGGATGGCCGCAAGCTGATGGGAAGGGACCGGACATTCGAGTTCGAGCCGCGCGTTGTCCACCAATGTGTAAATGGGTGTACCCGGTGCGAGCAACGAGCCTCTGTCGAGAAACTTGCGGCGCACCTGCCCGTCAGCGGGGGAGAAAATCCTGCAGTCTTTGAGCGCCTTTTCGGCGATCGTCACCACGGTGCGCGCCTGCCCGATCTGCGCTTCGGAAAGTTTCGCCTGGGACTCCGCCTCTTTGACGCCGGTGACGGCCGCCTGCCGGTCCTTTTCGGTAATGCCGCCGGTGCGCAGCAGATTATCCGCGCGCTCCTTTTCGCGCCGTGCGTGATCGAGCGTCACCAGGATGCGATCGAGCCCCGCCTGGGCGACGCCGAGAGCCGCCACTGCCTGGTCATGGGCCAGTTGATAGTTCGCCGGATCGATCTCAGCCAGAAGCTGGTCTCTTTTCACCTGGTCCCCTTCTTCGAAATTGATGGCGATCAGCTTGCCGGCGACTTCGGATTTTATGTCCACCGTCGATTGTGAGCGCAGGCTGCCGGAAATCATGATGCTGACCGGCCAGTCCATCATCGACACCGGCGCCGCCTTGACGGTTAGTTCCGTTACCGCCGCCGGAGCGGCCTTTTCTTTCATCGCGGGCGTACCGGTGCCTGCGCAGCGCCACTGGGTGGCAGCCGCCAACAGCAGAACGCCCAGGGCCATCCATTGTCTTTTCATCACCGCTTCCCCTCCCCATCCAGCATGGGCATCCCGGCCGCGAGCCGCACCCGGCCTTTGGCCATCTCGTACTGATAGGTGGCGCCAATCACCGCGTTGCGGGCGACCGTCAGCGCAGTCTGCGAGTCGAACACATCCAGCGTGGTCGCCGCGCCATATTGGTAGTTCGCCTGCATCATCTCCAGCACCTTCTCCGCCTGCACCACGTTCAACCTGGCCGCCGCGATGGCCTGAGATGAGGACTGCAAATCGTCGACGGCGGCCTTGATCTCGAGTTTCACGTTATTGGTCAGCTGTGCCAGATTCTGTTCGGCGGCACGCAGCCGGGCTTCGGCCTGCACAATCTGGCCGGCCTTGCGCCCTCCATCCCAGAACGGCAGGCGGAAATTCACCGTGACGTTCCAACGGGTGAAATCCTGGTGGAACATGTTCCTGGGATTGCGCACGTTGTAACCGTAGCGCCCTTCCATGTCGACACTGAGCTTGTTCTCGGCATGCGCCAGCGACCGGAGCAGACGCGCTTCATCCAACAGCCTCCGGGCCACCATTACTTCGGGACGCACCTCCAGCGCATTGGCCGCCAGGCTCTGCGCCTGCGGCGCCGTCCAGGGGACGTAATCCAGTTTCCCGACGACGGTAGTCGGGGCATCCAGATCGACCACGATCAGATTGTTCAGCACCGACCGCGCAAGCCGCACGCTGTTTTCCGCCCGGATGCGTTCCGGCTCCGTGTTGGCCAGATTCACCTGCGAGCGCAGCACGTCGATTTCGGTGGCGACCCCGAGCGAAAAGCGATTGCGCACCTGCTCGAGGTGTTTTTCGCGTTGCCGGTAGGTTTCGCGGACCACATCAAGATTGGCCTGAGCCAGCAGCAGGTCCTGAAAGGCCTGGAAAACCTTGAACGCCACCCGCTGGCGAACGGCTTCCAGGGCCGCTTCCTTTTCCCGCTGACCTTCCAGCGCCAGCTTGATGGCGGTGCCGATCTTCCCAGCTGTGTAGAGCGGCTGCTTCACAGTCAGCCCGACATCGAAGAGGTTGGCGGCTTTCGGCACCAGCGCGGACCTGAATTCCTCAGGGAGCTTGTCGAAGCTCGCGCTGTTGAGGATGCTGGGATCGCGCAGGCGCAGGCCGAATCCCTGCAGGTTTACTTGTGGGAAAGCCTCGGCACGCACTTCGGTGATCCTGCCCTTCAGTTCCTGCAGTTGCTCGTTGGCAACCAGGACCTCGGGATTGCGTTCGATCGCCAGCCGGATCGCATCGGACAAAGTCAGCGGTTCCGGCGGCGCTTGCGCCAGCGCGGCGGCAGTCCGGGTGACCACCAGAAGCACGAGCCAGGGGAAGCGCACAGGTTTCATACGTTCATCCTCTTCCTATACCGATCGGTAAACACATCCTGCCGGGCCGTACAGCCCTGCAACAACATATCCACACATTGCGCCGCGCGTCTGCGGGTCAGCGTCGGACGCCCCGTCAGCAGGTACTCGAGGGTTGCGATTACCTGCATGCCCATGAGATTGGTCGCCAGCTCCCGGGCGTTGCCGCGCAGCGCGCCCCCGTCGATTCCCTCCTGCAGCACCGAAGCAATCCACTGGCGCTCCTTCTCCATTTCCGCAATATAATCAAACAGCGGGTGCTGGGCGCCCGGCGAAAAAATCATGCGCAGCACGAACTTGGTACGCACCGGGTCTTCCTTGGTTAACGAAAAATCCGCGGTAACCATGCGCACCAGCCGTTCGCGCAGGGTGCCGCGCGCCTGCAGGGCGCCCAGCATCATCTTCTGGTAATCGCCGAAGCAATCGATCATCAGTTCCTGGTAGAGATGCTCCTTGCCGCGGAAGTGATAGTAAAGGACGGGCCTGGTGACCCCGGCCGAGCGGCAGATTTCCCTCGTGGATGCACCGGCGAATCCGTTCTCCGCAAATATCCGGACGGCAGCCTTCACGATCGCTTCGCGCCCACTCCGCATCGGCCCCCCAATTGGAACGGAAAAACTTTACCGTATGGTAAAGAAAAGTCAATCGGAAAAGGAGTCAGGAGACAGGAGTCAGGAGTCAGTAGAAAAGCCAACTCTCTTCCGGCCCGGATCAGGGATGGAAGTTTGTGATAGGATGTATGTATGTCACTCTGGATACGCGGGAAGGCTGACCGAGGACGGGTTCCTATTTATACCGTGAGTGTTCCCCTGGAAATTCTGCCGATGCTGATCCTGCTGTTGCTGGGACTGCTGATAACTCTCGTGCGCAAGTTCCTCTAGCAAAATGGAGCGCGGGCGTCTCGCCTGATGCCGCATAGTTTGCAGTCACGAGGTCAGAGCATGGCGCCGAAGGCTCGTTTGGAGTGCGGCGACTGGTCGCCGCTCTGGAGATCGTCCCTCTGCCCAAACCAGGCAGCTTGCTGCCTGGAATACCGCAAGCCAACTTCCGCCCGCGCTCCCCGCTTTTCTACTGACTCCTGGCTCCTGACTCCTGACTCCTTCAAACGGATACCACTTTGATCCAGACCTGGCGGCTGCGCGGGCCGTCGAATTCCGCAAAATAGATTCCTTGCCAGGTGCCGAGCTGGAGCTGGCCGCCGGCAACAAAAACTGAATGCGATTGGCCGAACAGGCTCGCCTTGATATGCGCAGCTGCATTCCCCTCCGAGTGGTCGTAGTCCCACTTCCAGGGAACGAGCCTGGCCAGGGTCTTGACGATATCGGAACGAACCGTCGGATCGGCATTTTCGTTGATCGCCAGGCCTGCAGTGGTATGGGGCACAAAAAGGTAGCAAATCCCATCGGCAACGCGGCTTTTGGAAACCACCTCCTGCACCTGTGCGCTGATTTCAACCAGGCACTCGTGCGAGGTCGTCCGTATCTGCAGTTTCTCCATCATTCCGGCGCTCCGCAATTGTGAATCCCATTCCCCGAGGTTACTTCTTGCGATAAACCGGGTGAGGCGGCGCCGCGGGGGGCGGCGGCTCTTCGACCAGAATTTTGCCGGTTAAAATATAATCCAGCGTGCCGGTGAGCTGCTTCTCGCTGTCGGCGGCGAGCACCAGCCCGCCGGCCTGACGCACCGGCTCGAACAGCTCGGCGCCGATGTCGAAAGCGATGAAATAGATCGCCGCCCGCAGCGGTTCCGGTTCCTGCACGATGACCTTGGCCACATCGCCGGGCAGATAGCCGATGTTGTTCTCCCCGTCGGTGATGACCAGGATATGGCGGCGGTTGAGGCCGGTGGCATCCAGGTCCTTTTTCGCGGTGATCATGGCATCGCCGATCGGGGTGTTGCCGGAGGGCATCATGCCGTTGATGGCTGATTCAGCGCTCTTGACATCGGGGGGGCCCAGCCTGACAACCTGGCGGCAGGACGGCTGGTTTCTGCGGGTGCTGAAATCATAAATGCCGACCAGGATCTTCTTCTCCGGGTGCTTGCGGGCAAAATTGCTGAACTGGCCAAGCACATTCAGCAGCGCCTTCTGGGCGATCTGAAGTTTTGCCGCCTGTTTGCCCGCGGCTTCGATAGGATCTTTCATGCTTCCGGACGTATCCAGGAGAATCGCAGCGGCGATCCCCTCCTGGGGAGCAGGCTCCGCCGCGGATTTCATCAGATCGCGAATGGCGCCCGGATCATTGCGCCGGTTAAAAACCGTCTTGCTCCCGGGCGCGGGCGGCTGGGTTGAATCGCAGGCACCCAGCAACAGGAGAACGGCCATAGCCGCGCCCACGCCAATCCCTTTCCAATAGCTCACAATCCTTTCCTCCTGCGATGATGTTGTGTCACGAACAGACGAAACCTCTTCTTTGGAGTGGGCCTCAAGACGCTATCCAACGGCCGGCTTGAAACGGAGCGCGGGCGTCCCGCCCGCAAAAATCGTATTCATCGTATCCCCGTTTGGCATTCCGCATCTCCTCCAAACGGACAGGGCCTCAATTGCTTCTCAAAAGCGGGCGGGACGCCCGCGCTCCCAGGTTCGATTTACTTCTGTTCCGGCGGGAAAACGCTGATCTCCACTCTGCGGTTGAGCGCCTGGTTGTTGGGATCATTGGGATCCGCAGGCGCGTCCCACCCTCTTCCCTGAATGGTGAACTTGTTCGGATCAAACTTGTACTTGTCGATCAGGGCACGCTTGATGGCTTCCGCGCGCTCACGGCTAAGCTGGACGACTGCATCCACAGGGACGTTGCGGCCCTTCATGCTGGAATCCGCGTGTCCCTCGATCAGAATGACCGCGCGCGCAAACTGGCCCGCAAGACGCGCAACGCGTTCCAGCGTAGCGTCGACGTTCGGGTCATAGAGCTTTCCGGAGACCGGGTTGCCGAGATCATCGCGCCCAGGCTCATACGGATTCGCCGAATTGGGGAAAAAATTGATCCGGATGGTCTGGGTCAGGATCGGAGCCTCGGCGGTCGCTTGCCGGAAGCTCGCGGGGGTGAAGGATGCGACGCTCTCATCTTTCTGGTTGGCGAAGGTCCCCTTTTTCTGAAGAGCCTGAATGAAGGAGAAATCCATCACCTGGTCGAAGGGAACCGGGGCGTCGATGCTGCCCAGCTCGCGGTACACATAGGCGGCGCTTTTCCAGGTGCGCTCGAAATTGGTCGGGTTCGACGAATTGAGGAAGAACTGCACGTTCTCCGCAAAATTGGTCGAGTGGAAATCGCTGCGCATCCCCATCACGTCTTCCGGCTTCATGGCGAAGGCGTCGGCCATCCACTTGCACGCATCTTCGGGCTTGTTTTTGACCATTTCCATGCCTTCGAATATGCCGGCGACGAGACCCTCGACGACCTCCGGATGGTCGCGTATGAAATCGGCGCGGACGGCATAGACATCGGCAATCAGCTTGTTGGCGTCCTTGGTGGTCGACAGGATGCGCGTCCCGGCCACCTTTTCCGGAATATTATAGATATCCGGCGCCCAGGAAACACAGCCATGCACCTTCCTGTTGGAAACAAACGCGGCGGCGGCTTCGAAGGCTGTGGCTGTATACAGCGGTTTCACGTCCTTCAAACTGATTCCGGCTGAAAGCAGGAGAGAGGTAAGGTAGTACTGGCTTGGAGAGTTCTGCGCGAGGGCGATCGACTTGCCGCGCAGGTCGGCAACCGATTTGATGTTGCTGCGCACCACGATGCCGTCGCCGCCGTTGGACCAGTCGACCTGCTGCACCACGCGCGGAGACGTGCGCGAGTCCAGGCTCAAGCCGGGCGCCATCAGCACGATCATGTCCGCCGTGCCCCAGAGCGTATGCACCTTGCCGGCGGCAAACGCATCGCGGGCAGCCACGGGATCGTCCATGAGATCCATCTGCACGCGGAATCCGTATTTCTTGGCGAACACGCTTTCCGGATTCGGTTTCGTGCCCCGGTTGGCGGCGATCACCGGCAACCAGCCGGCCCAGACGTTGTAGGTGAAATGCAGGATCTTTTCGTTCGCATCCCACTGATATTGGCTTACGCCTTTGACGGGCGGCAGGCGATCGGCTGCGACATACTTGTATTCTTTCACCGTGGTCACGCCGCTCGTATCCGGAGCTTCGGTCTCCGGCCCCTGCGAGGAGAATATGCCGCCGGGCTTACCGCCTCCGCTTCTTTGAAGGACGATATAGACTCCAACGCCAATCACGCCGAGGATGAGGATAATGGAGATAATTTTGCCCAATGGGGTCAGCCGGGCTCCTTGATCCGCCATACTGGTTCTCCTTATGGTCAATGAAAAAACTCAGTCTGCACTCACCGCACGATCCGTCAGTTGCCTTGCGTCGGGCCGATCTCCTTGGCGGGAGCAGGGGCCTCCGCGGCCGCCGGCGCCTGGATCCCCTGGCTGGCCAGGAATTCGGCCAGCGCAACCTGCTCCAGAGCCTTGCGTTCGCCCTCTTTTTCCTGCACCTTTTCCATGTCCACCAGGTCTTTGGCGACCCGTGCCTTGCCGGCCGAAACTTCATATCGCTTCGCCAGGACTTCCTCGACGGTCTTCATCGTGTCGCCCAGATCGCCCACCTTGAAGGCGGCATTGCCGAGGGCCGCGGCAGCTTCCGCCTGCGCCTCCTTGATTTTGACCAGGGACAGCTGCTTTTCGAGCCCACGCACCTTATCCTCAAAATCTTTCTGGACAACTCTCGCCTGGCGCAAGTTGCTCTGGTACGCAACTTCGGTCTCGCTCAGCTCATTGGTGTCCGCGGTCAGGTCGGCCTTGAGTTCCTGCAGCTCGCGGGCGAGGCTTCCCGCCAGTTCCATGTTGCCGGCGCGGTGATTGGCAAGAATGCGCCGTTCGAGTTCCTGCGCCCGCACCGTCTTCGCCTTGATCTGATTCTTGAGCCTTTCGGCCACACCCGCCATGCGGGCAAGCGCCAGGTTGTACTGCGTCATCTTTTCGCGGAACTCCTGGCGCGCGGCTTCCATCAGGGCTTCAGGATTGCGTGCCTCGATTCCGGTAATAAACAGCGAGAAGAAACCTCGGAACAGCCTGCCGATACGTGCGAACATGCCCATCTTCTTCTCTCCTCATGCAGAGATCCGCCCTGCCGCTGATTTTAAGAATCAAGTACGTAGATGCTCAGAGATCCGTTGACAATTCTAATACAAAATCTAAAAAGTAGACAGCAGACAGTAGACAGTAGAAAAATGGCACGTGGGTTGATCGGGCTTTTCTCCTGTCTCCTGTATTCTCTCTCATTCAAACATCGTTATCCGTGCTGATGACCGGGCGGTCGGTCAGATAGCCGATTGCGCCGGCGAGTTCGCGCTCATAGGTACGTTTGCTCCTGCGCCAGGCGCGCAGCTTTTCCTGATCCTGGCGGATGCGATCGGCGAGATGTGCGCGCTCAGCCTGCAGAGCTTGTATACGTGACTCCAGGCCTGCAATCTGGTGCTGCGCCCGGACCGTCTGGTCCTCCACCTTCCTGCAAACGAAGGCCTCATAGGCGTCCAGCGCCTGGTCCTGCGCCATCGCCTCCCTGACCAGATCCTCAGGGCTGACTTGATCGGCATGCAGCGCGTCGAGCACGGCTTTTTGCAGCGTGCCGCGTTCCTGGTTCTTATGCGGATCCGTCTGCAGGAAATCTCTCAGCCGCGCGACATTCCAACCCGGGGCGGCAGCGGGCACACCCGCGGTTTCGAAGATCTTCTCGAACGGAACCGCCAGCTCGGCGGGCGCATCCGCCAGGATACGCACTTCTTCGGAACGGATCTGGGTCTTGAGTTCCTCCAGGGTCACGGTCCGGGTGACGATTTTTGCGCACCCGCCGGCCGCTGTGCCGCGTGATGATTCCAGGATGCCGAGCCGGCCGCCCACGGTCTGCAATAAATTAAAAAAGCTCATGCGCTAGATGAACCTCCGCAGTTCGTCGATACGCGTCTCCAGCTCCTCGGGGGTCATTTTGCGGAACCGGTCGGGGAGAAAGCGCGCATCGGTGCATTCCTTGACCGCCACCAGATCCATATACTCGAGCTTGCGGGTGTGGGCGCTCGGGCGCACTTCCGCCATTACGCCCGTGAGCACGTCTTTGAGCGGCTTCCCGGGTTCGGAGGCGAGAGCATGGATGCGCAGCGCGCGCACCAGAATTCCCTCGATCTCGTTCCCTCCCAGCACCACTCCCTCGGGGATGTCCGGCAAGTCGGCTTCGGCAAGCGGCACCTTCAGTTTGCCGGCGACCGACCGGAGCAGATCGCGCATTTCGGCGGGAGTCTGCGGCGGGAAGAGCGGAATGTGGATATCGAGCCGCCCCTGGCGCTTCAGATCCACCTCGAGGAGATCCGGGCGCGACGTGGCGAAGACCCAGATGATGCGGCCCCGGTTGCGCGTGTCGGACATCTCTTTTGCCAGCATGGCATAGACTCGTCCTGAGAGGCCGCCGTCGGAATCACCCCCCTCACGTTTGCCGGCCGCCTGATCGGCTTCGTCCACGAAGACGACGACCTGGCCGAGCGCGTGCAGAACCGAGAAAATCTTCTCGAGATTGGATTCCGTCGCCCCCACCCAGCGGTCGCGGAAGTTCTTGAACACGGCGCAGGGAATGCCCAGCTCTCCGGCCCAGCACTGGATCAGAAAGGTCTTTCCCGTGCCGATCCGGCCGGTGATCAAATACCCCATCGGCAGCGCGTTAAGAATGCCGCGCCGCATCAGCTGCGCGTCTTCGCGCAGCCAGGCCTTCACAGGGTCGAGTCCCGAGACATTGTCCAGGGTGAAGGAAGACTCGAGAAACTCGAGCAGTCCCTGACACTCGCGCTCGATCATGTCTTTTTTCGTCGAGGTCAGCCACTGCGCCGTGATCGGGCGATCGTTCTTGACTGCAAGCGAAAGGAGAGTGCGGGCGCCGACACGGCTGAGCCCGGTCAGGCGGCGCCCCAGGGCTTCCCTCGGGACCTCGCACCGGGCCGGGAGTTCCGGGAGCGCCGTGGCGACCAGGGTGTCGACGTAATCCGCCATCTCCGGTTCGTTGGGCAAAGGAATTCGCAGCGTAGCCGCATGCGGATTATCGACGACCAGCTCATTGAGATCGTGCAGGCCTTCCGCCAGGAGCACGGTGATGATGTTTGACTGCAGGATCGCCGGATCGTTGGCCCAGCCGAGAATCTTAACCACGTTCGCGCTGAACGCCCCGCCCAGTTGCACGGCATCGCCGCGCGGCACTACGAATTCGGCAAAATCGATGACCACGGCCAGCTTGTGCCCGCCTGCGCCTTCCCGCCCGCGCAGCGCCTGCAGGTTCAATGTCCTGAGCAGGTAGCGGTCGATCAGTTCCATGGCCACGCCCGGCTCGCGCGTCTGCGTGATGGCGTTGGCGTCGCCCAGAGCCTGCTGCAGCCATCCGCCCCAGTCCTCGGCCCCGCGGCTCGCGCGGATGCCTCGGCCGCGATCGTACTGCAGCACGACGTCGTAGCTGGCGAACATCACCTCATCAAGGAAGGACTTCAGCGGCAGCAGCCGCTTCCTGGGCCCTTCCCCAGCAGGCACGAGGTCGAAGATATTCCCATGAAGGATAAACTGGGCCACGGAACCGGACTTGAACAGAGCCCGCATCTCCTGCGCCCACGCCGGCAAATCGGAGCTCATAACTCACCTCGGAGAGAAGTGATGAGTGAAAAGCCAGAAGCCCGAAGCCAGGAGCCAGAAGCCAGAAGGGGTCCACGGAAATTTTCGCTCCCCGAGGGGAATGAACTCGACGCAATGATTTCGTTTTCCGGCTGCCAACTTCCAGCTTCCAGCTTCCGGCTTCTGGCTCCTGGCTTCCGGCTTCTGGCTTCCAGCTGTTCACTCATCACTGTTTTAGGGCTTCTTTGATGGTGAACGGCGGAGGTTCGGACAACAGATCCTCAGTGGCGCCATAGATTTTCTGCTGCTCCTGCATCCACTGGTTCGTGCCGTCGAGCGTCGCGGTGATCTGGTCGATGCGCGCCGACAGCAATTGAGGATCGGTCGAAAGGACAGCCTGTTCGCGGATCAATTCGACCTGTTCCTGTAGCCGCGTCAGTTCCGCGTCAAGGAACCTGAGCTTGTCGCGCGCTTCGGCGCGTTTTTGCAGACGCTGCTTCAGGATGTCAATCTGCCCGGCCAGGCTCCGGCGCAACTCCTCGCTGACCGAGCCCTCGGCCAGCTGCGTTTCCAGTTTCCGCACTCGATCTTCCAGCTGGCTGCTGTCTTCTCCCATGCCGACCGAGTCACGCACGATGCGATCGATTGCCTGGCGCATCAGGAGCAGGCGCAGATACATCCACAGGAGCCTGCCCATGCTTTCGCTCTGGGCCTCAAGACCGGACGGGATGATGGCCGCCTTCTGTTGTTGCTCCAGGATCGAAGCGCAGCGCGATTCGAGGTTGTGGTAACGGCGCTGCCCTTCCACGGTCAGCTGCCGCACGAGCTCTTCCACACGCTGCTGCCATACCCGACGCCCGGCCCATTGCTGCTGCGCCGTCACAACCCTCTGAAACCGTTCGTTAGTCGCCAACATGCCGAGATAGGCAAGCTCGAGGCCGGCCCCAATAAGCCAGAAGCCCGGGTTGAGCAGCCCGAGGAATCCGAAAGCCGCCATCCCCACCCAGTTGGGCGGCACAAACATGCCGGTTGGACGCGCGCTGAAGGCGGCGCGCACATGGTCCCAGAATCCGGGTTTCATGGCTTGACCTGCGGATCGGAAATCTTTGAATTCAGATTCATCTCTGCCAGTTTCCCGCTGGACACGCGGCGGAACGCTTCCGTGACCACAAAGACGGCTTCCTTGAATTCTGCGCTTTCCTGCGCGACCAGGGGCGGCACCCCTACGGTCGGCGGAATCGCGTCGCGGATATCATATGCGATTTGCCCGGGCGCCTGGGTAAAAATCCACACCCTCACGCCAAGATATACGGCTTCGCTGACACTGTGGGTGACGCAAAAAATCGTCGGATGGGTCCGGTACCACAATTCCACCAGCAGCTCCTGCATTTCCAGGCGCGTGGGTTCGTCCAGAGCGGAAAACGGTTCATCCAGCAGCAGGATCCGCGGCTCCATGGCCAGGGAGCGCGCAATGGCAACCCGTTGCTGCTGCCCCCCTGAAAGTTGATGCGGGTACTTGTCGCGATGAGCCTCAAGCCCAACCTGCCGGATCAGCTCCGCCGCACGCTCCTTGCACGCCGCCCGGTCCAGCCCGAGCTCGACGCGGTTGATCTTCAAACCGAACATCACGTTCTGGAACACAGTCAGGTGCGGAAATGAGCTGTACTGCTGAAAAATCATGCCGCGTTCCCGGCCGGGGCCGTCGATGGGACTCCCTTTCACCAGGAGTTCGCCTGATGTAGGGCGGTTGAAGCCGGCAAGAAGATTGAGCAGCGTGCTCTTGCCGCATCCTGAAGGCCCGATGATGGCAATGAACTCCCCCTTCGGCGACTCCGGAATGGAAAAAGACACGTCGTTCAACGCCGTGAACGACCCGAAGCGCACCGTGACATTGCGAGCTTCGACAATCGGCAGAGAAGTCGGGCTGGATGCGGGCGTGGTCAAGAGCGGCTCCGTCGATAAGGGAACAGGATGTCGGCCAGCGATTTCCAGACTACGTCTGCGATCCATGCGATCAAAGTGATGATGACGATCACCAGGTAGACGCGTCCCGAGAGCGCGCGCCTGCGGGCAGTGTCGATCAGGTCACCAAGCCCGCCGGTCTTGACCACCACCTCCGCCAGTACCAGGTAGGTCCAGCCGACTCCGAAGGCGAGACGCATGCCGTGCCAGATATCGGGAAGAGCCACCGGGACAAGCACCCGCCGGATCACCTGCCAGCGCGTCGCTCCCAGCGTATGCGCGGTGCGCAGATAGACATCGGGAACCGAATCGACGGCCTTGATCACCATCGGGGCAAGGAAAATACCGAAGGCCATGGCGAGAAACGCGATCTTCTGGAATTCATCCAGACCGAACCACGACATGGTCAGCGGCACCAGGGTGGCGATTGGAATGTAGCCGCTGGCGGTCATCAGCGGGTCAAAGAGCGCACGCACACTGCCGAAAGAAGCCATCATGATGCCCAGGGGAAGCACGATCGCCAGCGCGAGCAGGAAGCCAAGCCCGACGCGGCGCATGCTCATCCACATGTGAGTGAACAGCGTGCGCCCCTCCGTATCGCTGGTGGTCACCAGGTCCTTGAGGCTCGCGACCACCTCCGTCGGGCTCGGCAGAATCGTCGGGCCCAGAATGCGTTCCTCGGGCACTCCGTGCGTAGCCCAGGCCCACACCATCACCAGGGCAATGACAGGCAACAAACCGAGAACCAGAGAGGCGCCACGAGGGACACGGCCTCGAATCGCAGCCAACCATTCAGGAATCATGACGTGACATTACGCAAAAAGAACACCGTGAGTCAATAGAGCAGAAGCCGGAAGCCAGAAGCCAGAATCTCTGCGTTGAGTCCATTTCCATCAGGGAGGGAAAATCCCCACGGTTCCCTTCTGGCTTCTGGCTTCCGGCTTCTTCGCATACCGCCGCTTTTCGGCGGCATATCAAAACCGCGGCCCTTGCCTAGATTTTCCTTTTGGAGAAGTACCAGTCTTTGACGTCGAATTCCTTGGAGAGCACACGTTCTTCCGCACCCTTGGTGGTGTTCGGGGGCGGAACGATGACTTCCTTGCCCACGGTCCAATCGGCCGGGCAGGCAACGCCGTGCTTGTCGACGGTCTGCAGCGCATCGACGACACGCATGATCTCGTTGAAATTGCGGCCGACATTCAGCGGATAATAGATCATGGCCCGGATAACCCGCTTCGGGTCGATAAAAAACACACAGCGCACAGCGGCGGTAGCAGAACTAGTAGAGCGATTCCTAAATAACATATCAATAAATAACCTACACAACGGAAAGGCAATCGAGCTTGTACTTCCAGCGAAACACTACCGGATCTTCATTGACTTCCCGCAGATACATCTCAATTCG
>Ga0315277_10001007_pt1 | contig 42123 bp, 48 predicted proteins | sample YL17G05_15_MG_FD_203695 | JGI IMG/M metagenome (GOLD analysis project Ga0315277, IMG submission 203695) | Sediment microbial communities from Yellowstone Lake, YNP, Wyoming, USA - YL17G05_15 | ecosystem: Environmental > Aquatic > Freshwater > Lake > Sediment | place: USA: Wyoming | collected... | reverse complement strand
CAAGAAGGTAAATTGGAGAGCACATTCGAATTCAAATTAACACGATCCAGAAACGTCATCCCGTTTTTAGGAGAGGTTTTAGGATCCTGACTATAAATCCCATCTACATCTTTAATCAAAATCAGTTTTTGTACCTGCAATGTTTCCGCTAAATAGGCTGCAATTGAATCACTTGTAACATCCCAAGAATGCGGGAGGGGATCCTGTGTGAAGAGATGCTGAAAAGGCAGGAAAACGGGGATTTTGGAGGTTTCAATCGCGTTTGGAATCTCCGAAAGTTCGAAAACGGGAACACCTGATTCCAAATTTTCAAGTATTAGGAAACCTAAAATGTTTTCACAAAGAATTGCCATCCAATGGGCTCTATCATCTGATAATTGATGATTCTTATAATAATCACGGACTAAATTGGCGAATGCACCACCACCTGGCAGAATAACAAATGAGAAATGTTGCCTAAGTCCATTGAGCACCTCAAATAATTTTTTGCTAGCCTGATTTTGTATAATACTTCCACCAATTTTGATAATTGCATCCATCAATGCGTGCCTTCTAATTCTTCTGCCAATAGTATTGCTATTGCCGCTGCTGGGGCAGCCAATGCCCCTTGATGCCCTAATTCTTGTTCAAGATTAATTACTTTTCGGAACTTCATCTGCTCTGCTGCCTTCTTGGCGAGGAACTCTGCCCCCAGCCCTGTTACCACTACCGGTGTCGTCAAATCATAGCCTTCGTGCGTCTCTAATACTTGGATCATACTCTCTCGAATTTGATCCAACTGCCGCTCATAAATATAAGTTGCCATTGAATAAATTTCTTGCTCTGAAAGCAGATTGGTATCAGCACAGACAATGCGAGCCAGGCGCGCTAATGCCTCTGGCTTGGTCTTTCCCCGCCCATCAGCCGTTTCACACGTATATTCCGCCTGAGCAATATGATCCAGCAGCAAGTGCACATCTGCGGCGAGCGCGAACTTTTCAAAAGAAGTGGGGCACAATTTTCCACGAAGCGGAACTTTATGAACGATGGAAGGAATAGTTGCTCGAAGGGCGCCAGTATAAAAAAGCTCCCCATTTAAGAACCGGTCCGTATCCGTCTTCCCTTTTGTATCAGGCACCCCATTTGAAATTGGAATAATATCTGTGGTAGTACTTCCGATATCCACCAGAATACATTTTGGAATCCGCTTTCCCATAAATAATGCGGTAGCAACCCAATTTGCAGACGCAATGGCTAGATAATCCTGCAATGCCTCTTCAATTGAGATAAATTTATTACGAGTGCTAATGACCTTTTTTATGATCCGAGGTTCCAGCTTTGAAAAAGTGGATAGAATATGCGTGACCCCCTCCACTTTCGTTCTATAAGCGTCCGAAACTTCCGCGGTCATCGTGATGCCAATGGCATCAATCGAACGCTTCCTGGCCAATGTTTTCATCAACGCCCGTAATACTTTTGGGAATTGATCCAGCGGATGGAGCCACATGGGATAAAATTTTGAACATACTTCCAAACTTTGTATTTCTTTGGAACTATAGGATACAAATGCTCCTTTGAGATTAACTCCACCGATGTCAAAGCCTATAATATTCACCATTACGCCATCACGGTTGTGCGACTAATTAACGTTATTTTCTAATAATTATCAGTTTTAATAAATCATAAGAATAATTTAGATGATGAGGCTTTTTATGAGCGCGTGGTCGGATAAGGAAACTAAACTCCTGAAGAAATTATTGAAAAAAGGGAAATCCGATAAAGAAATTGCTTCAGAATTTGAGAAAAAGGGGTACAACAAAAATATTTTCATGATAATTTCAAAGAAGCGTTCAACACCAGAACTTCGCCAGTATTTTCAAGAGAGCGAATGGACGATGGAGAACATCGAAGGATTTATGGATGACCTGAAAAAACAAAAGAAAGAATGAAAATTTTACTTATATCTTTTTATACAATGGTTGTAGCAAACATGCTAATGAACGCCTTTAAACTCACTTTGAGTAAAATCCAAAAGATAAAAAAACTTATTTTCAATGAAATAATGGCTAATATACGATTGGCAGTATATGATTATCATTATTTAACAAAAGGTGATGCCTATTTCTATTAAAAATAATCCGAACTTAAAGCCAGAAGCACTTCTACCACAGGAAGCTTCCTCTGAAATCTCAGCAATCTTAGAAGCCGCACGATCTGTGTTAAAGTACCATACATTCAAGGATGCAGCGCAATCCATATTTAATTTTTGTAAAAATCTAATCGGTGCTACTGCAGGCTATATCGCGCTACTATCCGCTGATGGAACGCGGAATGAAGTTCTTTTTCTAGATGCTGGGGGCTTACCCTGCACAGTTAATCCCGAACTTCCGATGCCCATCCGCGGCCTGAGGGCAGAGGCTTATAATCTAAAGCACCCAATATTTGACAATAACTTCCCAAATAGTAAATGGCAAAAATACATGCCCAGGGGCCATGTGGTGCTCAAAAACGTCCTGTTCGCGCCACTTTTCTATGAAGGGAACGCAATCGGATTATTTGGACTTGCAAACAAATCCACGGATTTCAATGAGCATGACGTCAATTTGGCTGCGATATTTGCTGAAATCGCAGCAATCGCTCTGAAGAACAGTCATTTAATAGAATCCTGTGAAATCTCGGAAAATAAATATCGTAATGCCTATGAATTGTCCGATTTTTATAAGGACTTCCTATCACATGACATTAACAATATTTTTCAAGCGATATTCTCCACTATCGAGCTCTATCCGAAAATTGCAGCGAAAGATCATTCAGAAAAGCCCCTTGAAGAGACCTTCACTAGAATCAAGACTCAAATTATGAATGGCGTTATGTTAATATCCACTATTCATAAGCTGTCTCAACTGGAAGAAAAGCCGATCGAGCTCGAACGGGTTGATATTTCAGAAGTACTAAAAAGCGCAGTTGAATTTATTGATTCTTCCTTTAAACAGAAAAAAATTGAAATACAAATCACTCAATCCGAGAAAGACTCATTTGTAAATGCAAACTCTATCCTGTTAGAAGTATTTGAAAACATCTTGCATAACTCTGTAAAATATAATAAAAGTCCTAAAATTGAAATCCAAGTAAATATATTCCGACAAGTCAGCGAAGAACTTCAATATCTCAGACTTGAATTTGCAGATAACGGAATTGGAATCGCCGATGATCGGAAAGCATCGATTTTTCAGAAAAAACAACAAGCGGGCACGATTACTGGCGGTATGGGAATCGGTTTATCGCTCATCAAAAAAGCTGTAGAATCCTATGGAGGAAACGTGTGGATCGAGGATAGAATTCCAGGAGATTACTCGAAAGGTAGTAAATTCGTCCTTCTCTTGCCTTTATCTGCATAAAATCGCAGAAATTTTGATTTCCTTTAGCAGTTGTCTTGGAAGTTACAGAGAGAAAAAAATATGAATAAACATCTCTCTATTTATTCCTATGAAAGAAATCCCAAAAGACGAGATGGTCCTATTTTTCGATTTGCAAGACGAGTATAAACTAATACCGGAAGGGCCAGCGGAGATTCCGATTAAATTCCGGGTGTTGAATCGGAGCCAGAAGGAATATATGCTCACATTCAGAATCCGGTTTTCGACAAGTATGGGTATCTACATCGTTGAAGAACTTAAAGAGATTTCTCAAAAAAAGATCTTACCGGGCGATAATTTCGAATCGGAAACTAAATTGGTGCTCAAAGAACCGGGGAAACACTGGATTCTCATAACCGGCTCCTTTAGTACGACCGATAAGGACCGGACCTTTCAGATAAAATTGCCCTTTAAAGTTAAAAAATAGATTAAAAAATTATTATTTTCACGCCTCTAAAACGATTCTAGGATAAATCAGCTCAATCGGGATAGACTTCTTCAACTGGTTTTTTTTCTTTTAACATCTTCCAATATTTATACACATGAACCTCTTTGGATTTCTCATCTAAATATTGCTGATCTATTTGCTCTTTAAACCGTATCCAACATGCGAGTGCATCATTATAATCTTGTATTCCCGCATATACGAGTTTCCCTAAGATAAAATCCTCTTTGCTTTCAGCCCAGCAAACCAAATCGAAAAACTTCACTTGAACTCGATTCGATAGAGCAAGGATACGAATTTTTTCATATTGATCCTTTGGAATTTCATTTTCATTGGTTAAGTTTAAGTCGATTTTTAATGTTCCCGACGGATCTAGGAACGTTATAAAGTGCGTTGTAACCCAATCAAAAAAGGTATCTTTCCACGTAGTAAAAGGCTGAAATTTGGATTTTTGTAATTCGGATGATAAAAGCATGAGTTTCTCATTAGAAAATTGAATTTCAACGAGTAAATCAATATCTTGGGTTTGACGGGCTTCTGCATATAACGGTGTCAATACCCCACCGACAAGGAGATATTTCATATTATAATTCTTCTCCAGAGAATCAAAGAAATTGATTACTTTCTTAAAAATCTGGAAGAATTCAGACTGTATTTAATTATCTCCTTACTTTTTTTTCAATTCTTCTTTGGTAATATTCTCGCATTATTTCTGTTTTAGTCTTTTTTAATGCTTTTTCCATTTCTGTTTGAATATAAACATTAATCCCCCAATCACACATCTCGAAAAACAATGTCGTCAACTTATCTTGAGGAATCCTTTTTATGCCCTGCATTTTTAAAGTTAAATCGGTAATTTTACGGGTTGTCATTACCTCAGTAAAGGCTGGATTAATAACAGACTTAATAACTTTCATAATCCTTCATAGGAACATATATCTTAGAATGATATAAATTTTTTAAGATAAACGCAAATGTTTTTTTCAAAAAAAAATGGAGGATGATTTATGCCTCGAAGTTTAATAGAATTATCGAAAATTTTGCCTGTTACACTTGAAAAAGCGAAGAAATATATCCGATGTACTAAATTATGGGAAGCAATGTCCCCTATCCCGAATTTTAAATATGAATTCATTGATGACAACACCATTCATATGGATTTCTCCTACACCTTTATAGTGGGTTTAACAGGATTAATCCAACATACTGCTCATATTGTCCAGGATGCACACTTTGAAGAAAACGGAAATACCTACTTTATCCGCATTGAAAAGAGCAATGAAGTGGCAAAAAGCGAGTCGCATATCGATATCGCTGACTTGGGCGATAAAATTGATGTGAAAGTCTATATAGATGTGCTGTATCTCCAGAGCGGTGTGCTCGAATTGGTAGGTCGACAGATCGTCATCAATCGCTTCAGGGGCGAACTCCGGAAATTGCTGGATAAGACTGCTAAGAAGTTGAGAGACGGATCAATGGAGGCCGTCTTTGCCGAGTGCGATAAAGAGCTTGCAGAAAAGCAAGCGAAGAAATAATCCTATTCCTTTGTAGAAAATGAAACCAAACATTTTCTTCACATTTGAAAGGGTGTGAGATTTTTACTGAGCCTGAAATGTGCGTAGAAGCAATAGACGTTGCAATAATTGGTGGGGGCGTTGCTGGCTTAGCGGCGGCTATTGGGTTTGCTAGGAATGGGCTGCAAGTTCATTTATTGGAGCAGAATAATGAATTTGGGCGATCAATCAAAGGTGAGGTAGTTAAAAAATCAGCCGAAATTTTCAAAACCATCTTCAATGAAGCGGGTCTCCCAAAATCCGCAATTCAAATAGTATTTAAGACCGCGAAATATTATACGCCATCGACCAAGAAATATGCCCTTCGGACTTTCCCTGAGGGTGAGAAAATAGGGCTTGACTACCGGGAATTAATTAATGCTCTGGTTAAAATCGCCATCCAAGAAAAAGTCTCTCTCTCTCTCAATTCCAAGGTGATCGATTTTATAAAAGAGGGAGACCAGATCATTGGGGTGATCTACCAGCAATTTGGGCAAATCAAGCAGTTAATGCCGAAGCTCATTATATGCGCAGCGGGACTGCACGGGAATTTAAGTCTGCCTGAAGAGATAACCCCCCCCAAAAATGTTTCCCCCGCGTTAAAAATAATTGCAGATAATATGAATATCCCGAACCCCAATGAACTCGAAATCTTCTTCCTAGAAATTCCAAGCGTTGCCTGGATCTTTCCCAAATCAAAAACAAAAGCCGAAGTGGGCATATGCATATGGGCGGACCAATTCCCAGAAGCGGACAAGATAAATTTAAGCGGAATGTTGGAAAAATATAAAACGCATCCCATTTTAAAGAGCCGCTTGCAAAATGCCACTTTTATCTATTATCAAAAAGAGTGGCTTGCATTTGGAGGACCAACGAAACAGCTCTTTGTCCCAAAAGTTTTCTATGTAGGAGATATTGTCGGGCAAGTCGGCGCTGTTGGCGGTTCAGGGATTGTCTCTTCAATGACCATTGGCTATGATCTCGGCAGAATCCTCGGAAAAACGCTCAAAGAAAAAGGAACCCTCCAAAAAGATGATTTCGAAATCGCTCAAAAAGAACTCATAAACTCGGAAGTTGGTAAAATACTGAAAAAAGAGCAATCCAATGCTAAAATCATGCGAGAACTGCTATATAGTCCCTTAAAAAGCCCTGAAGAAATCGACCTCTTATGGGATAAATTTAAACAATTCATTGAAAGCCGCGGCGCTTAAGTTTTCCTCCGTTCTTACAACAAAATTTTTATTTCAATTTGGGGTTTCATTAGGAAAGTATTTCATTGTTAAATCGCATTCTTATCAATTCACAATCGAAAAAATGAAAATTAACTTGGAAAAGGTCGACATCAGCGATGTTATACGAAATCCGATGGCATGGTCGTGGTGGACAAGGTGCCATAACCGCTGCGCAGGTCATTGCGGAGGCAGCTTATTTTTATCACGATAAATATATTACGGCTTCCCCTTCCTTTGGCGCAGAACGCCGGGGTGCGCCTATCACAGCATCCACCCGCATTTCTGATGAAAAAATCCGCTTACGATCTCCTATAGTGAATCCTGACATCGTGGTCGTTCTGGATGAAACGCTGTTAAGAGATGTGGATGTCACGGCTGGATTAAAGAAAAATGGGATTTTAATTGTTAACTCCCCAAAACATCCTAAGGATTTGAAACTTAAAAGAAACGACATCAGAGTCGCAACAGCGGATGCGACCAAAGTCGCTTTAGATTTAAATTTACGATCCGCAGGATTACTTGTTATGAACACGCCTATTCTGGGCGCAGTCGTTCGAACCACCCAATTGGGCCTCAGTTTAGACGATGTGGTAAACACCATTAAAAAACATTTTTCTGGCGCTAATGGCGAACGGAATGCTGAAGGTGCCCAGAAGACCTATGAAATTACAATATTCGAGTAGTGAATGAAATGCCTCTCCAGAAATTAAAGGATAGAAAGATGCCCATTTCCTCAATAGCGACTCCCATTATAGGCGAGGGCGGACGGACTGGAACATGGCGCACTGAACGTCCCGTGCTCGATCCCACGAAATGTGCTACGGTTAAGCAAAACAAATTAGTATGCCTCTTATGCTGGCTTTATTGCCCTGAAGGGAATATTTCCAGAACCATCCCTCCCAAAATAGATTATGTTTATTGTAAGGGATGTGGCGCATGTGCCGAAGAATGTCCCTCTAAGGCTATTAGTATGGAAGAAGAAGCAAAATTCGAGGAATGATCCATGGGACAAAAACTCGTCTTAAACGGAAATCATGCAGCCGCATATGCCTGCAAAGATGCGCGCGTCCAGGTAATTGCTGCCTATCCGATAACTCCCCAAAGCCCTCTGACTGAGTTATTATCGCAATTTGTTGAAAATGGTGATCTTAAGGCAAAATATATCTGTGTCGAATCGGAACACAGCGCAATAACCGTATGCATAGCCGCAAGTTCTACAGGTGCCCGGACTTTCACCGCTACTTCTGCAAATGGACTTCTATTGATGCACGAACAGCTCCACTGGGCCGCAGGGGCACGCCTCCCCATCGTGTTGGCCTGCGTTAATCGGGCAGTGGCTGCTCCCTGGAACGTCTGGAACGATCAACAAGACTCGATCTCGCAGCGTGACACCGGTTGGATCCAAATATACTGTGAAGACAACCAGGAAATTTATGATCGGATCATTCAGGCTTACAAAATTGCCGAACAACTCTCCATCCCGATCATGGTCTGTTTTGATGGCTATATCCTCTCCCATACCTTAATGCCAGTTGAAATTATTGATCAAGAATCAATTGATAAATTTATTCCCCCGTTTAAACCCCATGTTACCTTAGATCCGGAGAACCCATGTGTCCTGAATCTTGTTACCTTTCCTTGGATTCGGCAAGATCACCCTGATATTGAAAAACTCGGCGGCTATCCCGAACTCAGATACCAACTACAGGAGGCACTCCTCTCCTCATTTGATGTAATTGAACAAGTGGATCAGGAGTTCGGAGAGAAGTTTGGACGTAAGTATGGATTCTACACTGAATATCAATGCGCGGACGCTGATTACATCATCATTGCAATGGGCTCAATCGCCTCAGAGGCCTCAGTAGCCGTTGATGTGTTACGAGAGGAAGGCTATAAAATTGGTTTATTGAGCCTCAAATTATTCCGCCCATTTCCGGCAAAAATCTTAGCCGAGTTTGCAGAACGCGTTCCCGCTTCCACCTATGTCGTCATTGATCGAAGTTTGAGTTATGGGTATGAGGGTCCAGTTTGTACCGAATTTAAAGCGGCGCTATTCACACACCAAATTCAGAAAAATGTGCACGGCTATTTAATTGGGATTGGCGGACGAGATTATGATGTTAATCAAATCAAAGATGCCGTTAAACAAAGCATTACTGCCGTTGAAAAGGGACAGACGGATAAAAAAACGGAATGGATAAATGTCCAGAAGTGAAATCTATGGCTGAAAATCTGTTACCCAAAGATTTACCCGAAGAAGAATTCATTCTTCCTGGTACTCGTGCCTGCTCCGGGTGTGCTTTCGCCTTAGCCTATCGTTTTGCCCTGAAGGCGTTAGGAAAACAAACGATTGCCTGCACCCCCGCCAGCTGCAGCACGGTTCTATCCGGAATGTATCCTGTAACTAGTTTAAGAATTCCCATGTTAAACACCGCCTTCGAATCAACAGGTGCCGCTTTAAGTGGAATTCGCGCCGCCTTAGATATTCTAGGGAAAAAGGATATCACGGTGGTCGGATGGGCGGGCGATGGTGGTACCGTTGACATCGGAATTCAATCCTTATCGGGCGCCGCAGAACGTGAAACCGACATGATCTATGCGTGCTATGATAATGAAGCCTATATGAATACAGGGGTGCAACGGAGTGGTTCTACCCCGTATGGGGCTTTTACCACGACAACTCCGACAGGAAAAGTCCAGAAACGGAAAAATATGCCTGCCATTCTGGCTGCCCATGGCGTTCCCTATGTCGCCACTGCAAATCCGTCTTATCCCATCGATTTGTACTTAAAATTCAAAAGGGCTAAGGATGAATTCAAAGGAAAAACCCGCTATATCCATATCATTGCCCCCTGCCCTCCTGGCTGGGGATTTCACACCAAAGACTTCATCAAGATTGGACGATTAGCCACTCAATCCGGAGCGTGGCCGTTATACGAAATCGTTCAAGGAAAGCTGATTCTCTCGAAGCCTAGTCGTGAGATTGTCTTAGGTAAGAAAAAACGAGTTCCTATTAGAGAGTATTATCAGGCACAATCGCGTTTTAGAACGCTCTCAGATGCCCAAATTGAGGAAATCCAAAAGGAACTCGATCAAGAGTTTGAATCGTACAAGCAGACTTGCTAAGGTAAAAAGGATAATCGATAAGAATAAAAAAAGAATTGGATTAGGCTTCGCTTTTCGGGGCTTCAGTCTTTAATGTAACTTTTAATTTCGCGGATTTTAAGACGGTATTGTACACAGGACAGTGTTTTTCCACGGCTTCCACCAGTTTCTTAATTTGCTCTGGGGGTTCCTCGCTATCTATGGCAATATCGATGTCAATAGTTTGAAATCCTGCTGGTATCTTATCATCGATTCCAAGAAACCCTTGCGCATCAAGTGTTCCTTTAACACTGATTTCTGCCCCCTTAATTTTAATTTTCAATAATTGGCTCCAAGCTTGCATTGTATTAAGCATACAGCCACCTATGGCAGCCAATAGCATTTGTGCCGGGGCTGGACCCTCTGCAGTGCCACCTAAGGCTTTGTCTTCATCAAAAACAAGTTTATGCTTACCTGCCTTAACATCCACTTTGAGTGGTCCCGATTTCGTCACCTTTACCTTCATCGTTTGTTTAGCAAGACCTGGATTTTTCTTCATCTCGTCGATTAATGCTTTCATGCTTATCACCTTTCACTACTTTTTATGATATTTTGTTTATCGAAATTCAAAATATATAAATAATTATTTCTTTTTTCTAAAAATAAGAATAAAAGGCTAGTTAGAGTGAAGAACTATGATTAAAGTGAAAGCCATTTTCATGAGTATTTTAGGCGAGCTCATTGGGATGAAGGACGTTGTGATTGAACTCCCCGATTCTAGCACTTTTAAGGATTTGATGAAAGTTATCAAACAGAAGTACGGTCCGAAATTCCCGAAGGAACTCTTCAAAAGAAGTGCCGGAGAATTCCAATACATGCATCTGATGCTTAACATGAAAGATATTTACGAGAAAAAAGATGGGGATCGCCCACTCGCCGATGGCGATGAACTTTACTTTATTCCTCCCATTGGAGGCGGCTAACCTCAGCTGGTTCTAATTAACACGGTGACCGCCGCATTTGCCACGATCATTTCATTAGACTTATCACCTAGCTCAGGAATCTGAATCCCCGGGATGATCATACCGCCCTTTTCAATGATCAGTTCCTTATTCCCGAATGGAATTGCTTTGAGCAGCCGGGTTTTATTTATTTGCTCGGGGTAAGGGACGGCAATCTGGACTTGGACATAGAAATCATTCAAGTTCTTCATGTGGCAAATATCTGTTAATCCGACTAAGCAATTATTCGAGATCGCATTTTTTATTGCCTTTTGGGCGGCATTGGTCGCGTCTTGCCCATGTTGATCGACTCCCATTCCAATTTGGATTACAAATTTTTTCAATTCCTTTTTATTCATTTCTAATTCCTCGTTTTTTCTAAAAATTTTGTTTAAACTTAGCCCAATTAAAAATTCCTAATTTTCGGAACTCGCTAAATGAAGTAGAAATTTTTGGAATTTCTTTCGCTTCAGTTATAAATACATCACATTGCATTGCTGTTCCTAAAATGATACAATCCGGAATGTCTTCTAGACCAGCTAAATAGATACGTTTTATTAAATCGCTGTATGTTAAAGATTCCTTGATCGTAATCCAATGCAAATGATCATCTTTCCATAAACTCATTAACCCGATTTGGAAGCGATTAAATGGAAGTTTATCTTTAATTAATTCTCTCAGTCCCTTTCCTAAAACTTCGAAGATAGAGATTTCATTAACATAAAGCTGATTGTCACTATCAAAAAGAGCATGAAGTTCATTATCAGGAATACCCACATCGATTCCAATTAGCGGAAGTAGATATGTTGAATCAAGAATTATTTTTTGCATTAGAATCAAGATCCTTATCTAACTTTTCAAAATGTTTTTTGTTCTCCTCAATGGATTCTTGTTCCCACTCTTCTGGAGATATTTTCATGTATTTTGGAAGTGCAAGTGCATCTAATATTGAAATTTTCTTTTTAGCAATAATAACTCCTTCTAATGCCTCAAAAATAATTTCATCGCCTGGTTTAAATCCCGCTTTTTCCCGTATTTTTTTAGGGGGAAACAGTTCTCCCTTACTACCAACTATTGCTTTTTCAGTCATAATTGATCCTCAATTTTTTCTGTCTTTCTGATTAATTTTTTTTCATTAGAAAATCTAATTCAATCGTAAAATAATAATTTTAATAAAAACAAAAAGATCGAAATTAAAGATTATTTTTTCGCTAAAAACAGCCTGTTAAGAAAATTTCCCCAGGGTTTTACCTGCTCTCAAGAGCGCTTCGATGTTTGCGGGTGGCGTTCCCGGGCCAATATCGCATCCTGTGCTCAGAATGCATTTCCCTCGCGGTTCAGAAAACGCGCCTTCTTGGAGACAGACCCTTACGGCGTTCTCAACGTCTGCTGGCGTGCCGCGCCGCATAATCCCCGTACTCACATTCCCTAATAAGCAGACGAATCTATTTCCGATTTGCTTTTTCGCTTGGCGCAAATCGACTTTATCCACACTGAAAATCAGGATATTGGAAATTTTACTCACCTTATCGACGATATTCTGAGATTCTCCGCAGACATGCAGTAGGAACGCGGGCGAATTGACTTTCCTTGTAATCTTTTTTAGGTAGGGAACCTCGAATTCTTGAAAGAATTGGGGCGAGATACAGGTTGAGGACGCAGTAGGTTCCGCAAGTCCAACGGCCAAAACGCCAGCCTCCATTTGCGCATTTAAAAAAGCGATTATGGTATCGGTTACGGAACTTAAGACCTTATGGACTGCTTCCGGATTTTTAATCATGTTTCGCATTAAATTTTCCACCCCCCACACTGATCCAGCGGCAGTTATTGGGCCTTCACATCCACCAAAATACAAATTACCCTTTTCATTGAATTTCTGAGCAAAAATTCCCGCCGCCTTTATTACTTGAGGCATCCGCCCATCTTGGCGAGGGTTCTTTGCTTCTAATTTATCAATTTCTTCAAGTCCTCTTATTGCAGGGGTTTCATGGACTGGAATAACCTCGGGCATATATGTCAATTTTGCTCCGTAAGCCTCCCCGATAACATTCAAGTCCGCTATGGTGATTACAAAAGGCAACTTGAATTTTTTTGCAAGATAAAGCTGGGCTTCTGCGATTTTTTGCCCATCTCGCATTATCTGAGGGGCAGGGACGTTAGTGAGTTTATGATATTCATTTATCGAATACCCCAAAATAATAGGAAAGGTCGGGACCGTCGCCCCCGGCTTCGCATTTAGTCCATCTAAAATTTCTGGGACCGAATTGAGTAGTGCGTCCATCACGTTTCACCTTTTATATGAACCATCCAACAACTTTATAGCTGAATTCACATCTGCGAAATATTTAGCGCCAATTTCTTGAGCGAACTTTTCATCGGGGGCTGCGCCTCCAATTATAAGTTTGACTTTGTTTTGTAAACCTTGTTGCTTCAGAAGATTCGCCACCTCCACCATGCTATCTAAGGTAGGCGTCATTAAGGTAGATAAGGCGAGCACCTGAGCCTTATTCTTCTTAATTTCCTCAATAAATATTGAGGCCTCAACGTTGCGCCCGCAATCAATCACCTTGTAGCCGGCACTCTCTAGAAAAATCTTCACTACATTTTTGCCAATATCGTGAATATCGCCTCGGACAACCCCAATAATCACCGTAGCTTTATCTGTCCGCTTCGCCTTTAAATGCGGTTTGAATACCTCAATTGCCTCATACAGGGCATCCGCTGCTACAATGATTTCTGGCAGAAAATATTCCCGTTTCTCATATAACTCCCCTACTTTTCGCATGCCTTTATTTAAACCATTGATAATTGCTTCATTTAAATCAATGGTTTTCTCTTCAACTATTTGTTCCGCTAATGCTTTCGCCTTTTCAGCGTCACCATGAATAACGGCTTCGGCGATTTCATCTAATACACTCATAATTCCACCTAGTCAATCACCTAGTACTTACAAATCAGTGTTTTTTAAAATAAAAGTTATTGATTCAGATATAAAGTTCAATTAATCATAAAAAATCGCAAACGGAGCCGATTAATAAAAAAGAGAACAGATAAGAAAGGAAATTACTCTTCATTATTCTCGGGAGCAATGATAATTGGATAGAATCTTTGGCGCCCCTTCTTCTTTTCACCATAAATCAGTTTAGCTTCCATTAATTTATCCAAATGGTATTTCACCGTCTTGTGATTCAAATCCAGCCGCTTTGCAATCTGGTTTTGATATGCTCCTGGATTATCGCCTATTAGCTGCAGAATTTCTAAGGTTGTTTTGCTTTTCATCAACTTGGGATCTAAATTCGAGAGCGGATTCTTCGCCAAATAAGAGTAATACACCAGATATTGACCAACTCTCCGCTTCTGAATAATTTTATAAGATTCTAGGATATCTAAGTGCCACGCAAGGTTGCCCGCCGAAATGCCAACTTTACGCAAAATTTCATTGAAATGAACTCCCGGTTCTTCTAAAATGAGATTGATAATTAGAGAACGGTTTGCATTTTCTAAAACTTCTTCCATGCTTAACCGATGAGGCTCCGAATCGATATATAAAATCCGACTCAGAAGATATTCCCGATACTCTGTCTTAACCATCACCACTGAGACTGCAAGAACGATTATTGCAGCCATAACGAGCATTATAATAAGAAAAATGTCCAGTCCCTTCGGGAAGCGTAAAATACCGGCGATCCCTATTTTCGGATCATGATTTATAATGGTTCCACGCGGATAACTCAAATACATTACATCATTCTCTAAGATCTCATCATAAAAAACTGGGCTTGAATTAACTCTCTGTTCAATACCGTCAATTACTGCAAATTCGTTCCAAGAAAAGAACCCAGCAAATTGACTTACATTCGTTTGAACGTTTTCTTCATCTGAGGCGAATCCCTCTCGCTCATCCTCGGTTTCATCTTCTGATTCATAATCGCTGCTCGAAATTAATCCCATTTTCAAAGCTAAATTCGAGGCATTTTCCGTAAAAGTGAAATTACGAATGGCAAGATCCAGTTTCATTTCAGTAGGCACTACCAGACCCGTGTTGATACGTTCAAATTCTTCTACCACGTAAATTTGAGCGGAAAAAATCCCATCTTCTGTCGTCATATTTATGATATGAACGGTGGTATTACCCTCCTGAACTTCGTTCCAATAAATGAATGGAAGGAAGGTACCTAATGGGATTTGTTGTAGCAATGTATCCCTTGACTCATTATAGATACCATTTGCATCTGTATCTAAATATTCAATAATATCAGATAAAATTAAATTAAATTCTAAGTCAATATCTAACGATTTCGAATCTCTACTGTATTGTGTCCTGAAATTAAGGCCTTCGTCTATAAACATCTCAAATAGAATCTTATCTTGGGTTTTCCCAAACATTAAAATTGAATCAATTTTGACAGAGTCTGTAGAATTTTTAACTTTCACTTCTCGCTCGTTTAATTCTTCAAAATCTTCATCGATACCGTCCTCCTTGTCCGCCTGCGTAGAACCTACAAGCGGAGAAATGAATATTAAGAGAAAAATCAGCACTCCAATTCCTAATGCGAATCTCCTGGTTATTTTTATCAACTCTCTTATTCAACAGATGTACATCTAATAATTCTATAATGAGTAGCATCCGGCGATATTTAATGAAATAGGGATAGTTTTCCCCATTGAAATAGTCCTTTCTTTCTACAGTAAAGACAATTAGAAACAAGATCAAACTTTCGCCAAAAAATTAAATAGAAAAAAATAGTGGAAATAAATACAATTCCGAATCCAAGTTACCAACAGAGTACCTTATGCTTCTTCTGTAAAATTTTGCCAGAAGACATGCTTTTTTTGAAAAAAAGCGCTAAAACAACAGCGACAACTGCTACAATCCCTAAGATAACGATTATCGTGTAGTCAGCTAGCATCTTTAGGATGCCAGAGATACCGATTTTCGGGTCATGAATGATATTTACTCCCCGTGGATAATTCAGGAATAATATCTCATCTTCTCCAGTAGTATTAAGCGGACTTACCTTGACTTGCTTTTCGATCCCATCAATTAATGCTGTGTTAGTCCAAGAGAAAGATCCAGTAAAGCCAATTGTAGTGGTCTTAACTTCTTCTTCATTCGAAGCGTCCCCAGCTTCTTCATCATCGGTTTCATGTTCTATTTCATACTCCGTAGTAGAAACTAGAGTTGTTTTCAGTGCAAGATCTGACCCGCCATTTGAAAAATTGAAGTTATGGATTGCAATGTCAAATTTCATTTCGGCAGGTGAAACCCAGCTTCCGTTAATGAACTCCCAATGTTCAACTGCATAAAGTTGCACGGAAAAAAGGCCATTTGCCATTGTTGCGTTGATAATATGGATCGTTTTATTGTCCGCCGTCGTTTCTGTAGAAATTCCAAAGAGAAAAGGCTTCCCTATTTGCACTTCTTTGACGAAAGTATCATTCCCGGGGGTATAGATTCCGTCGGTATTTACATCCACATATTCGATTATGGAGTAGAAATCCACTATAAAGGATAATTCAATCTCTATATCCTCTGATTCCGAATTATAGTCCATTTTAAGTTGTATTCCACTATCTTCCGGAATAATATCCAATTTAAACTCATCCTTGGTTGTGCCCGTTTCGAGTTTCGAATCAATTGAAACAGAACTACCCCCATCTGTCACTGTGATTTCCCGCTCATTGAGATTTTGCAGTTCCTCATTTATGCCTTCCGCGGCCACCGGCGTAACCACGAGAGGTGACATATACATCGCTAACAGCAGTACTATCCCGCATAACACCAAAACTTTTTGGGTTTGATTCATTTTTCTCATCTCAATTTATGGAAATTCTTATATTTTCCATTAATCTATAGCCTAAAGATTTTATATAGACAAACAGGGACGCTTTCCCTCACTAGAACACTTTTCCCCATCCAAGATTGCGTTAAAACGTTTAGATCACATTCATTTGAATCGCTTCTTAAAAAAAAACTTATATTAAAAAAAAAATTAAATTTTAAAATCAATTACCATCGCGGCTATTATGAAAGGTGAGAAGCAAATCGCAAGAAGGAACAATAAACCGACAATTATCCAGAACTTCTTTATATTATCCATATTTCTAGTCACCTTATTGATGAAATTCAGTCGATTTTCAAGTGTTCTAGATATCAACATATATTTATATAATTAGGGATGCTTTTCCCCCTTGTCAGAACCATTTCATCCAAAAAAAGTTGAATTATCAGATAAAACAAATGAGCTTAACAGGAGAATTAGTCATCCTATATCCATCTATTCAGTCAGTTGATATATCCAATAAAATGGATTAATTCACTGATAATTCTTCTACCAACTGAATATAATTATTCCCAATATAGAAATTCCTGCACCAATTAGAAATAAGAGCAAGCTTTTGCCCTTACGAATTTCTTTAAAATAAAGGAGTCCCCATATCGCACTTACTAATAACAAAACTGTTTGAAGGATAGGTATTGTAAAACTCAGTCCATAAGCAGCGAGCGAATATAAACTTATAAAAAAACCAGAAGCTAAGAGGGATCCCCCTGAAAAAGCACAATAGTGAAATTTTGGCTTTTCACTACGCCATTCTCTGAACTTTCGCGGAGTATTTATGAAGAATAGATTTCCAACTAAAGCGCCTATGCTCATAAATAATGCCATTACGTAATAGGGAAGGGTTGGATTAATATGAGAGGACACTGATTCATTTGCCAGAGTATTAAAAATACTAAATACAAATGCAGCAACAATCGCAGCTGAAATACCAAACCAATTTACCTCCTTTTTTTCTTCACCCGTGATTGCTGCAACAATCACTGATCCACAAACAATTATCGGCATCCCAATAAGTTTGAATAAACCAATTGATTCCGCATAAAATAATACCCCGAATATAAAGGAAAAAACTGAGTTTAAGTTAAATAGAATTGCCGCCTTACTCATTCCGATTCGATTCACTCCAACGATGGAAAGTCGATTCCCGATACTCCAAACTATCCCACTCAAAAATGCGATGACTATAGGAATCCAATGTAATAAAGGCATTCCTATTAAAAATAGAATTGAGAATATAATTGTAGAAGTGATTACAAGTCCAATCGCCATTGATAAATTATAGTGGGCCGTGTTTACTTCGCCCAATTTTTTCTGGGGCACATATTGGGTCCCAAAAAATATTGCAGAAGTAGCAGGGAGGATTGCTTGCTCTAGAGGCATATTTTCACCAATTCACCTATAATACTCACTAAAAAAAATGAATTTAGCAAGTAAATTCTAATTTTTCCATCACGCGCGCTATCATTGGAGGGACTAAAGATTTAAATGCGACATCCACATTTTCACCTGTTTTAGCAGAAGTAAGGAACACCTTGCCGATGCCCAATTTTTTGGCTAAATCCTCTAGTTCCTCTTTGGTTACCGAGTGTTCCAAATCACACTTGTTGGCAAGCAAGATAAGGGGAATCTCCTCGTTGAGATTTTTCCGGATGTTCGGCATCCAATAATTTGCAATAGCTTCAAAGGATTCCTTGCTCGTCAAATCGCCTACGAGGATGATCCCATCCGTATCGTTAAAGAGGTCCAATTTGACGTTATCAAACTGCTCGAAGCTTCCGCCTAAGTCCCAGAATATTAAAGAAATTTCAAAGTTCTTTTCGGGTGATTTGTAATTGAGGGGTTTCACCCAAAAATCCACGCCAACCGTCGGCTTATATTCATCATCAGCATGTTTCTTCTCTATGCAATACTCAAGTAATTTGGATTTACCGGACTTTTCATCACCCACGATACAAACCTTAAAGTTGGCGATTATTTGCATTTGCTCGATTAAAATTTTGAATTTGGTCCCAAATTTCGAAGTGACTGTGGAAATCGTTTCATCAAAATAGTCATCTTGGATTCTTTCTCCCTTATCCGTTGTTACGAGAATATTTTTCACCGATAATCCATATTTTACACAAATATTGATTAATGACATAAGCAACGAGGTCGATTTCTTAGTTTGGACCGTTTCGGTTTCGCTTTTCGGGAGTTTGAATTGGAGTGTTATGTCATCTTCTCTGGGCGCCTTTTTAAGAATTAATGAGTAGAGTTTCTTGATGTTATCCTCCACATTGAAAACGTCAATTTGGATGCCAAGTCTAGAGCGTAAAAGAGGCGGAATATGCTCTGATGAAGTGAATACGGGGATAATAGGTTTATTTAAAGCATCTGCTGCATGCCACTCTTTATTGACGGGAATAGAGTCAGTTGAATTTGGTGAACAAAATAAGATAAACACATCACACTTTCCCAGATTCTCATTCATGTAAGCATAAATGTCATCATGCACATCCTCTTGCCAATATAGGACATCTTCTATATCCGAGCAGGCAGTTAGCCCTTCCGCAATTGTTTTAATTTGAAACGTTTCCGCATCTTTCGTTGCGTAACTGATGAACACCAAGATACCCATTCATTCACCTTATTTTAGGATGGATCACTGTATATTCGAATTGAATACCAAATTAGATTTGATATTTTTGGTTTTTTTCTCATTAAGAATAAAATTAATCTACATCGTTGGTATGCTTACTTTGATGATATTTCGCCATGATGATTTAGTGCTTCCCATTAGGGAAGAGGAACTGAGCCCGCTCCATCGGATTCTTTTGCATACGGATGGCACGGTCACAGAAGTGCTTCGCCAATGGACAGGATCCATTATCAATATCGTCAAGCCGCCGCTCAATAAATGTTTTCTTTGGGATAAACTTGACAAGCATAGCCTATATTATAAAGGCAATCCCAACTCTGAGACTAATTTTTGTAAAGACTTTAAATATCGAGAGGTCATCCTGCAATCTGCTCAATCGAACCAAAACTTGGTTTATGCGCTTAGCTTAATTTGTCTGAAGAATATCACTCCCTCAATTCTCCTAAAACTGGACCATACTGATATGGCTATCGGCATGATTATTAACTCTGAAAAACTCGAGACATACCGTGAAATCTTAACGTTCAACAAATTTAAGGTCAGTGATTTTCCCTTCTTTCAGAAAAAAATCTTCCCCCGGGCAAATCATTTTATTTTACATCGCGCCTACACAATATCCCACGATCAAAAACCCGTTTTCATCATCAACGAATATTTTCCCAGCGAACCGGAACATTTTGATTACCAAGTCGCCGCCTCGGATAAAGAACGCATCCTGAATTACCCGAGAGAATCCTTGAAAGAATAAAAAGCCAAATTCAAATTAAAAAGAAAGAAAATTGAATTTAAAATAAATTTACAATTTAAATAATGGATTGCCATAGATAGTGGTTGACGCCCAATCTAAGACTTTATTATATTTTATCCAATTATGCCGCCTTGCTTCCCTGAGTGCTGCTGCAGCAGTCATCCCTTTTTTCAAGTTTTCATAGAATTTAACAGCCAGATCTATTTGAGTTTCATCGGAAACTTGCCAATTTGTGCTGACAATCGATTGCGCACCCGCCAGCGTTAAGCCCCGGATGATACCGAAAACCTCGCCTCCACCGGTACCTTTCGCTTGTCCGGTTTCGCATGCCGAAAGAAAGAAGAGCGGGTTATTTATTTTGATGAGTCCTAATTCTCGGGCGGTCAAAGGACCATTGGCCAATAAGAGGACCGACAAGGAAGGATCGGATTCCATAAAATCGGCATGTCCTGCATAATGAATGATGCCAAACTGCTTGTTCTTAATACTTTCCTTAAAATTTTCACGGCTTACTTCCGTCTTTGCCAACATCTTCGCTTTAATTTTCCCTTTGAGGGTTTGCTCTAACGCTTTTACTTCCTGCAGAGCTCCCTCCAGATCTCCGGTTGGATTTCCTAGGAGTAGTAAATCCTTCCCTTTCTGCCCCAATCCTTTCTTGAGCATAATCCGTGCCAAATCCAGTGAGAAATTCCGGACTATCGGAAAATCTAGCCCTAAATACCCATCGTGCTTCCCTTTAGAATTGGGATTGCGCAAAATCTCCCAAGGCACAGAATATAATTCTCGGTGGGGAATGATCATCAAAGGTTTATCGGATGGGCTATCTAAGTATTTAGCGCTAAACTCTTTGGGAAAAATTAACTCAAATAATTTTGGTCCTATCTCCGTAATAATATCATTATTTAAGGTATCGACCCCTGTTTGGAGCTCTTCAAGGGTCTTTTTCAATAAATTGCCATCAACTTGTTTGGAATATTGGTCTATATTGCCTTTCGAGTCCAACCCAAGTATAATAATTAACGATCGTTGGGCATAGTAGAATAACTCAATAATTGTGATGTCGGTCTTTTTGAGAATTTTCAGCGCTTCATTTACGATGCTGTAATCGAGTGTGGGTTGCACTTGTCCTGGATCAGCGCACTTCTCATAGATTTCGGTCCTCAAATGTCGAAGGTTGGCAGAAACCTTTGCGATATCCTCATTAATCCTGCCAATTTCCTTTAGATAGGCCTCATCATTCACTTCACCATAAATATATTGATTCTTCAGTTCAGCAATCCTAGCCTCTTTCATCTGCAAGTAGTCGACCGATTCTTTTTCCTCACTGATGAGTTTCGCCAATTCGGGACATGCGGAAGAATTATCGAACCCTTGCATATTTCTGATGATTTCACGACTTTTCCCTCGCTCCAGGGCATCTAAAGCACTGGAAAAATTCCGGTTGAGTATGTATGCATATGAAAGATCTTCAAGCACGGGCACCACATCCGCTTGCAATGAAGTTCTAAATTCTTCGACTGTGACATCCTTTTTAATATTCTCGTAAGCTTCCGCCGCTTTTAGTAATTTTTTAATGGCCTCCTCAAAATTTTTATTTTCAATTTCAATGACTCCCAAATGGTGACTACACTGTCCTATTCCCTTTATATCATGAAGTTCATCGTAATATTTCTCCGCAATTTCGTAGTACTCCTTCGCCTCTTTTAATTTCCCCTCGACGAATTCTGCAACAGCAATATTATAATTCCATAGAGCTTTCGAGAACTTGGTGGTCCTTGCTTCTCTTGCCACCGCCATTTTCGTTTCTGTTCTCATTCGGACAGCTACTTCTTTCGGCTCGCCCAATTTTTTTAACTCCCCGATTTTCCCCTGAAATTTTTTAAGAGTATTTTTATCCGAGGAGAATTGGATGAAAGAACCGAGCTGATGCCACAGAGATTCCTTTTGCTCCTCGTTCTCCAAGAGATCAATAACTTGAAGATAAAGCTCTACTAAGTCATCCCAACGACTCAGATTGAATAGCGCGACATTCTTATTCATCAGACTGACTATTTGGTTCTGCTTGTCTGCTTTTTGCTTATAGATTTTATAGGCGTCCTCAAAATACTGAACCGAATCGGCATTACGCCCTAATTTAATCAGCACACCACCAATTTTATTATAGAGCGAGGCTAGGCTCTCCGGATAGAGTTCTTTACAGAGCGGAATATTCTGCAGGTAATAATCCAAGGCATTCTCAAACTGATTCAACTCTCGGTAAATGAATGCCATTTTATCTAGGGCTTCATAGAGATATTTTTTGAGATTGTTTTTCTTCGATAGTCCAGAAACTTCTTGGTATTCCTTTAATGCTTGTTCATAATTCTTATTTTGGAGTGAATCCACTGCTAACCTTAAGTAAACTGCAATTATATTTTCAGGAATCGCCGATTTCATCGCGATTTCCATGGATTTCAAATAGCAATCCCTTTCTTTAGGGTTATTATTTAAATATTCCCATTCCTTAGCCATTTTATAATATAAATCGATAACTTGCTCTTTAGTCCCTTTCGTTTCCGCAATTTTGATCGCCTTCTGATATGTTTCAATGGCTTTCTCATGGTTCCCTTGAATATTCACTAATTTCAGAATTTCAATTAACTCTTTTTTCCAAGCAATATTCGATTCCAGAATACTCTCCAGATTGCTCTCAAAATCTGTTTTTCTATAAAAATCACTATCAGCGCCAAACTCGCCCACAGCACTTTCTGCGAATTCATCTGGGCGTAACATCGTTTGAACCGGACTCTGAGGCGTCATTGGAGCTTGTACGATAAACATTGGTGGTGCATTTGCGACAATATCTCTGAGATCTATCAGATGCGGTCGAGGGAATGGTTCCGCAGGAGACTCTGGGGCTAGCGATCGCATGCCCGAGATCTGTAGAGTGTAATCTGGAGCAATTTCATAGACAGGTTTATTATTCTCTGTCCTTTTTATTACGAGTTGGTTATCTACCAAATTATCTAATGACTTTTGAATCGCTTTTTTCGATTCATCCTTCAAAACCTTCGCGATATCCTCTAAACCTTTTTTTTCGATCGTCTTTAGAACACTCAGAACCTGCAGTTCTATACTTTTCTTCTTTCTTTCCAAGTCAAACCCTCGCTAAATTCAGTCCTATTTCTTCTTCTAATCGTTTAAATTTACTGATAGATCAAATTGGTTCTCTTTTGAACCATTTATTCATATCTTTGATGTCTTCAAGCGTCAAGCCAGCGCCAATCCCCACTGCCAACTCACTTATCTTTTTGGCAATTCGGACCCACTTATTCTCATTCGGGGCCAATTCGAGGAACAGCCTACTTAAAGCACTAGCTGCGGTCAAAACTACCCCTGCCTCTCCATGGTGGATTGGGAATTTTTCTTTCCACTTGGCCTTTTGATTTGGTGATAATAACTCATAAATCTTAGGCGAGATCATACCGATCATGAAACCCCCCAAAGCAGGCGGCAGATTCGCCTTTATAGTCTCTAGATTAGAGATAAATTCTTCGATAACTTGCTTTTTCGATTCTTTTTCCATAGGATCATCATCTTACATCTTGTAAATTGGTTGATTAAACTAATAAATAATAAGCCCTGCGAACAAAAAAAAAGGAATAAAGTGGTTTTTAATTCCAATTATTTCGCGGAACGCCATTTCTGAATATAGTAGAAGGTCGTCAAGCCAATCGCCGCAAGGCCAAGAAGAAGCCCTACAAAACCTAAATCTCCTAAAGCTATTGAAGCTTGTTCACCCAGACCTTCTTCGCCGAATCCAAGTGGAACACCAGCTATGCCTATGATGATTAAGCTCCCACATCCGATTATCATCGATAAAAACGTCCAGAGTTCATCCTTCTCGCCTGCCTGCCACGCCTTGAATCGATCGATACCTCGTAGGGCAAGAAAACCACCTAACACAAATGAAACTACTCCCATGACTCCCATTAGTATGATAACGTCCTCGTTTAATCCCATTACGCCTTCGCCTCCTTTTTCAGCCAGGTGTCTTGAATAAAGAGGAAGATTTGAATCCCGCCAGCAACACAAGCCATCACCACGAAGATAACTTCAAACACAATGAACGCCTCATCTGTAATGACATCATAGAATAACATCAAGCCAAAACTAACAATAAGGATTGCGCCTGCTGCAATTGCGTAGACTATGAACTTTAAGAGATATTTCTCATCACCTTTTCGCCAGAGTAGGAAGGTAAACACCGCTTGTACCACAAATAGACCCGCCGCTATCAGACCAATTATGGCTAGTCCGCCATCATCTACTAACCAAACTAAAAGTTCCTCTTGCATTTTTGATCAGCTCATCTTTCTTTTTTATCAACTTATTTGCTTTCTGCTAAATCAGCTCTCTCTTCAATTTCAATTTGAGAGCTATCATTAACAAACCAGTAAGAAGATATTAATCTTTTTTTAACAGTTCATAACCCTTTACCTTGTAAAAAAATCGGACCTACGTAATATCCTAAATGTAAAAAAAGAGGAAAAAAAGATTTTTAATTCAATTTATTTCGCAGATTGCCACTTTTGAATATAGTAGAAAGTCATCAATCCTGTAGCTGCGATTCCAAGAAGGAACCCAATAAGAGCTAAATCTCCTATTAGTATTTCAGTTGCAGTGCTCAAATTCCCGAGAATTAGAGTTGCAGCTATTCCCATGCAGATTAGGCTCCCGCACCCGAGTATCAACGCTAGAAACGTCCAGAGTTCCTCTTTCTCGCCTGCCTGCCATGCTTTGAATCGATAGATTCCCCGTATGGCAAAAAACCCGCCTAGCACAAACGCAGCCACTCCAATGAGCCCAATTAGTACGATTGCCGCATTACTCTCATCCATTAAGCCTTCGCCTCCTCTTTTCGCACCCAGGTATCTCGAATAAAGAAGTAGATTTGTATGCCACCCGCGACACCTGCCATCAGCAAGAAAACAAAGGAAAATCCTATCCACGCATCCATCGATATAACCTCATTCAGTGGCCCCAATGCAAAGCCGAAATCGGCGATAAGGATTGCCGCCGCTGCAATTGCATAGACTATGAACTTCAAAAGGTATGTCTCATTACCTTTCCGCCAGAGAAGAAAGGTAAATACCGCCTGTACTACGAATAACGCCGCGACAATGAGACTAAGTATGACAAGTCCGCCATCATTAAATAGCCAATCTACTATTTCCGTTTGCATTTTTCATCACATTTAATTTTTTTAGTCTCTATAACAAGCCCTCGCTTGATTATTAATTTTTTTCCTTTACTGAGATTCTCAAGCCGGTGGTCTATGTTCGGTAGATTCCATGGGTGTGCGCTGCATCTATAATCGCTTTGACGTTAGCAAAGGGCGCATCAATTGGGACTTCACATCCACTACTTAAAATGAAGCCGCCTCCTTCACCCGCGGTCTTTATCAATTTAACGCAGGCATCTTCGATCTGCTGAGGGGTTCCCATTTTCTGGAGTGTCGAGCTGATATTCCCCATGAGGCAATAATTAGTTCCGCAGACCTCTTTGGCTTTTTGCATGTCCGTATTTTCTAACTGGAGCGTTAAAAACCCTTTTTTAGCGGGCAAAAACTCATTGAAGAGGTCCAGCATCGGGGTCCAGTCCGTGTCGAGATGCAAGTTTATTTGAAAGCCATCCCGTAGGAGGTACTCGACCATCTTTTTTAAACTCGGGAAAAACAGCTCCGCACTCATTGTAGGTGAGATGAAGGATGCCGAGCCACGAACGCCCCCTATAAAGACGCGTTTAACTCCTTTTATTTCTGAATACATGAATTCGGCAAGCGCTGCCAGGCCAGGCGCCAGAAATTCCGCCACCTCCGCTACTTTCTCTGGCTGTCTGCGTAAATCCATAACAAAATTTCGTAAACCCCGAAACTGGGAGAGCAAATCGAACGGTGTAACTGAAGTCGCTGAAATGAATGTATGAACATGCCGATCCCGGAGCCAATATCTCATCTCTTTCTTCATTTTTGAGGTCATTGCCAGCATCTGCTGGGGATCGAAATCCTGAGGGCGTTTAAGCCACGGAATGACTCCCTCATCTAAGATTTTATCATACCCTTCAGGTCCCATCAGGGGAACCTCGCGCAGCTGGGGTGGGCGATTTGCTCCAAATTCCCAATTAAAGTACAGCCGGGAATGCGTAGAAATGAAGGGCGAGTTGTACATCAGCCCCACGCCCGGCATGAACGTGATGATATCCAATCCCTCATACAAATCAAAGACCTTTCGGGCAGCTTGTTGCGCCACTTCAAAATTAAACAGGAAATCATTTACCGGGACGTTTGCGATGGTGGCTGCATGGATGGCGATCATAGGTGCCACAGGCACTCGGTCGGCTTGCTTAACCGCTAAAGCAGTTTCAATCCGTTCTAATGATGTCATTTCAGGATTACTCATCATCACTCCGCCCAATTAACCGCTCTTTTATTACTGGCGCCTTATTGATTGATTGCAGAAACTTTTCTAGCGAAAATTTCTCTTCATTTTTCCCATAAAATAGTTTCCCGAGATCCCGCAGAATCCGTTCCTTATCCTGTGATTCCATACTCTCTAGGTTAAGTGCGATTTATTAAAAAATCTTATGAAGATATTTATCATAAGAAATAGTAAAGACCTTGTGGTGAATTTATGAAGAGCAAAGAGCGCGTGATACGGGCTTTAACGTTCAATAAGCCTGATCACATCCCGGTGTTTGATTTCCCTTTTTATGATGTATTTTCGTTCGATAATCTTCCGCCTAAGAGTTGGCAACCAAGCGAAAAAAACCTTTACCCTCACCTTCTCACCCCCGCAATTCGGACATGGGGATTATACCGTTGGAAACGTCCTGCTTGGGCTCCGAAAGACTGGTGGAATTATAAACGAGAGGAGATAGACCAGTGGGGATGTTATTGGATTAATGGCGGGCGCGACGACCTCTCCATGGGCCATCCTGGGCGACCTGCCATTGAATCTTTCGACCAAATTGAGACTTGGGAGGGTCCAAATACGGCAGATAAAAACGTTTACAAATTTATGGCGCGCTTTTCCAAGTTTTTCCCCCGGAAATATAAAGTGGCGGTTATCCATGATATCATCTTTATCCATGATCGGGTCTCCATGTTGCGGGGATTCGAGAATTTCTTAAAAGACCACTATAAGAACCCGAGCCAGCTCCATCAATTGATTGACAAAGTGACTGACCTCTTTCTAAAAAATGTGGAAATGCTGCTGACTGAGTTCAAACCCGATGGGATCTGGGCTTGCGACGATCTAGGGTCCCAACAGGCTCCATTTATAAGCCCAGCATTTTTCAAGAAATTCTACTCTGATCCTTATAAAAAAATCACTAGATATGTTCATGATCATAACGCTACATTTCACTTACACAGCTGTGGTAATATTGGCCAACTTATTCCCACGTTAATCGAATCAGGCGTCGATGCGCTCGAGTTCGATTCACCTCGAAATTCAGGATTCGACGAGCTTGTTAAATACCGTGGGAAATTCCCGTTTTGGGCATGTGTTAATATCCAATCTGTATATCCCCGCGGAACGCCTGAAGAGGTTGAGCAGGAGGTTAAAGAGATGATTCGAACCTTTAGCGCGCAGGAGGGCGGCTTTATCGCTGACTTTTACCCAGATCCTCGAGTCATTGGTGTCCCCAAGCGAAATATCAAAGCATTTCATGCGGCTTTAAAAAAATGGGGGAATTATCCTCTGAAATGGTTATCCTAGTTCAATAAACGTAGGTCAGCTACTCATAGGTCGAAGCTCTCTTTGCTATCTATTCGAGGTCAAAACACTTTGATATGTTTTTTTGCAAAAAGAATTTATGCTATTTTTCCTATGAACTATCTAAGGAGATTATGTCAAAATGCGTGTGCTGCTCGTGATGCCCGATTACCCGAAAAATTTCCGGTATGGTCCTAAAACCCAAATCCAACTTTCTCCGCTCGGCTTGGAATATATCGCAGCCCACATCCAAGATGTTGCGGAAACTCGCATCTTCGATAACAGACCGAGTAATCAGAAGCGGCTTGAACAAGAAATTCAGAAGTTCAAACCGGATTATGTCGGGATAAGTGTTAATTTTACATTTCAAATCTATCATGCGAATTCCATCGCAAAAATTGCCAAGGATAATGGAGCTGTTACTGTTATAGGCGGCTGGCATCCCACGCTAGCCCCGGATAATACCCTGTCCTTTCCTTGGGTCGATATCGTTATCCGGTCGGAGGGTGAGCTGACCTTTCGGGAACTGCTCCAGAAAAAGGATCCGCAAGGCGTAGCGGGGCTTTCCTATAAGCGTGATGGCAAAATAATTCACAATCCTGTGCGGGAATTGGCGGATTTAAGTCGCCTCCGCCTTCCAGCACGTGATTATATTTCTGCTCAAGAACGGAGTAGGAAATATACATTCTTCGGAATTCCAATGGAAGCCATGGAAACCAGCCGGGGATGTCCGTTCAACTGTAAATTCTGCTGTATCCACAATTTTTACCAACATAAATATCGCCATCGCTCCGTTCCCCACATTATGCAAGAATTGCATCAGCTGGAGACCATGTGTAACTTCATTTACATCATCGATGATAATTTTATGGTGAATCCGCAGCATGTAGAGCAGTTATGCGATGAAATCATTAAACAACGGGTCAATCTATTATTCATGACTACTGCTCGGGTTGATATGGCTTCGAAACATCGGGAGATCTTTGAAAAAATGGCAAAAGCTGGGTTTATTTCCCTGTACTTAGGGATCGAGAGTTATTCCAATAAATCTCTACAGAATCTCAACAAACAATTCGACTTTCAAGAAATCAAATCTGCGGTGAAAATTTTTCACGATCTTGGGTTTTTGCTCCAAGGCAATGTTATATTAGGGGCAAATCTTGATGATACGATTCAAGACCTCGAATCCTCGTTAGAAATCTCAAAATCCCTGGATATTGACCTCTTAAGTTTTTCCTTTTTAATTCCCTACCCCGGCACAGAGCTAACCGCTGAAATGGAAAATCAAGGTTTATTATTATCTAAAGATTGGCGGAAATACAATTGGTTCATGCCCCTCATCAAATATCCGCATCTAACTTCAGAACAACTACTAAAATATCTCGAAAGAGGCTACACCGAACTCCCGCTTTTCAAAAATCCGCTCCAAAAAATTATGCGGCTGGTTCGAGCTCGCGGCCTCTCTTTTATTCTGCCTCGAATCTGCACCATGACTAGCTTTAAATCAACGTTCTCGGGTATTAGAAATATCATTCGAGGCTCCTAGATAATCTCAAAACTTCTTTGTTAAGTGATAGAAATGTGGCATAGCTATAATGTCTTACGCGCCTTTCGACATGGAGGATTTACCCAAAGGCTGTTCGACTCCGTTATTAAGGGATCGGCGAAAACACGCCAAAAAAATATTGCATTTCAATACCAGAATAATCCAAAATATCGAGAAAAGTTCGATCGGATTCAAAATGCGATTCAATTAAAACCCGTCGATCGACCACCAGTCGCTTTTGAGCACGACATCCTTTCCGCACGCTATACTGGAATAACAGCGAAGGAGTATTTCTATAACCAAAAACTGGGAAGTGCCAAATATCTAGAAACCAATAAATCCTTTGATTTTGACGGCGTTTTTTTTCCTTTCGCTGGGTTTGGGCAGCTCGCAAAGCTAGTTGATTTGAAGTTCCTGCATTTCCCGGGCTCCGGGGGCGTACCAGACGATCGCATGTATCAATTTGTCGAAAAGACTTATATGGAACCCGAGGATTACACCACATTTTTGGCAGATGGCACGAAGTTCTTCGGGAAAAAGTTACTTCCCCAACTGATGGGGTTGTTTCAAAAGAATTGGCTGAGCTTTGGAGTCTCTTTATTGAACCTCCTGATAAAAATTAATTCCTTTACCAAGAATCTGGCGAAAACTCTAAACCAGCTCGAAGCGGACGGCACTGTTCTTTTCTGTGGTGCTATGACCGGCTACAGTGGTGCTCCCTATGATTACCTCGCCGACTTCTTCAGGGGATTACATGGTATCTCCCGGGATATCCATAAACTCCCAGACCAAGTGAAATTATTAGCCGATAAGTTTGAGCCCTATATGGTAGTTATAGCAAAATTGTTAGCCGAAGTCTCTGGGAGCAAAAATATATTCATGCCACTCCACCGTGGCGATGCTAATTTTCTGAGTTTGCGCCAATTTGAGGAATTTTATTGGCCTTCATTCAAACGGCTCCTCCTGGATTTGATTGATCTCGGTTATGTACCTATGCCAAGTTTCGAAGGCTATTGGACAAAAGACCATTTTGAACTCTTTCGAGCCGAATTGCCGAAAGGCAAAATCATCTTCAATTTGGATGGGCCGACCGATATTTTCATGGCTCACGAAATTCTTGCTGGGCATTCCTGCATTATGGGGAACGTTCCCCATCAATTATTAGTCATTGGTAATCCCGACGAAGTGAAGAATTATTGCCGCAAAATACTTGAGGCTTTCTCCGAAGGCTTGATCCTCGCCCCTGGCATCGGATTACCCGAAGATGCTAAACTCGAAAATGTCCGTGCGCTCGTGGAAGTTGCTAAAGAAGCCAAAAAATAATTTTTTTGCTCCCTTTTCAAGTATAGCTGTACCACCATTTGAGACAGCCAACTGCTAATACCAAACTTATTCCGCCAATTGCGATAGAACATCCAAATAAGACAGAATAAAAATTATTTGGATCATAATATTCCGGCGCCAATGGAGTCACTATCGCTGCAATAATGAAAAAAACTATGGCAATCGTGGCAAAAATGACCGTTAAATAAAAAGTTTTGTTCCATTTCATTTTAACACCTCTCCTTTTTAAAGTTATATAATTTAAAATTGATTATGTAAATTCCGTTATTTAAGGTTTATATCAAATAAAATAAATTTTAAAATAAAAGCAATATTTGCATCAACGTTTTTCTATTCGTCCTTTATAACTCTAGGATGCAAACTGCGTGTTGGATGGAAGGGCGAAAGATGCATTCGGGTTTATAATTTTTGATCATAATTTTAACTCCACCCCCCTCCGAGATCAAATCCATGATGCGTCCACCTAGCTTCCATCCACTCATTCATTGAATATAATTCTTTTTACCACATTAATTGTTTTGGTAGCATCGCCCGTGCTTTGTGCTTCTAGAAGGTCCTGCTTTTTTGCGTAAATTAGCAAGGCTTTCTTCATACAATTCCCAAAGAGTTCTCGCGAAAGGATCATGGCTTCCACTGGGTCGGTACGATATTCAAATTGGTCCTCACCGAACCAGCCCTGATATCCTGTATCAATAGCCGCATAGCAGAAATCGATGAATCGCCACAGATCACCCGTCCCCGTGATTCGATCCTCATCGTTTGAATGCAATTTTGCATTATTTATATGGAAATTCAAGACAGGGACTCCCACTCGCCTCATTGTATAGAGATTATCCGCTGGCTCTCCCGCATACATCTGAATATGCCCATAATCCAAAGCAACTCCCATGTTTTTGCCCCCACAGGCATTATTTACTTCCTTACACACTAAACCCGCTTTCTCCGTCGTGCTGACAATCATATTCCCTTCCCGGGGCTCGTGTAATTTCGGCTCAATCCCAAATTTCATGCCCTTATTTTTCGCTTCTTTGTTAACCTCCGTGCAGACTTCAATGAAGTAATCCAAAATCGTGCCGTAATTCGCTTGGAAGTTGTAATCCCACCCGTCACTTCCGGGCCAATAGGCCACGGACGAACACCCCATTTTTTTTGCAATTTCGATAGTATCAAACAGGACTTGTTTCGCCTCTTCTCTTAAGGTGCTGTTCATATTACAAGCCGCGCCCAATTTCCATTTCGGCGTTCCCCACAGGTTCGTGTTCATATTGGTAGGGCTTAACCGAGATTTCTCTAAAGCTGCCTTTACTTGTATTATTTTATCATCATCGATTTTCCCGCTTTCGGTTAAAAAGAGGGTATTATGGAATTCAATTCCTTCAATTTTTGCCGCGGCAACACGTGGAATCTGGTCTAAAACATCCGAGGAGAGCCCTATATTATAGCCGGTTGTGGCAAACCGATCCACGAAATCGCCTGCTGCCCAGTGTCCCGCAGCAAATTTAATATCAAAGGTCTTAAATAATTCCGTGACTCGCGTGTTATCTAAAAATCCCTTAAAATTTTCCAATTTTTTGAGCGTACTCACATCAGCCTTCATGATGAAGCCCCTGATTCATTTATTCGCTTATTATTTAATTAAATGCGTATAAGAACTTATAATCCTCTTTTTTTCTTTTCCTTTCTGAAGGAAGGAACGCCCCCTTCTTAGGTTGCTTTTACCTTGAATCCGATATTTCTAACCTTTCCGAAATACCCTCACATCCAAAGGGGCAAAAACGGAATTAAACCGCCACCTCATCCGCATGGAGGTTTGAAGACTATTACGACTATGATTGCAAGAATAATTGTTGCTATTATGGCGCCAATTATTATTATAGTTAATTTCTGCATATTCTGCCCTCATTTGGGTTTTAACTGAATAAATTGGGTTTTAACCGAATAAATTTATCTAAACGTATTTAAACTACCCTACTTTTCAATTCAGTTTGAACCCTTTCTGAATTAATTTTATAACTTATCTCCTATAATTCTATTAGTAATTATTTCACTTATGAATCCTAAGGTATTAAGACGGTGAGCACATGTCAAAAAGAAAAGCGTTCAAAATAGATCTGTCCGATCTATTGAATATTCCCGCAAATAAAACCATTATAAGGCCTAAAAACATCGGACTGACCCTGGAAAATCGTGGAAAAGATTTTAAGTTAGAGTACCAAGAGACGTACAACCAAAAGCAAGCGCCTGGAAATCAAGAGTGGGTAATGAATACGGTTCAGAATGCAATAAAGGAAGTTTCAGAGAATTTAGGCAAAGTTCATAAATATCTTTACGCTCAAATCAAACAAATGAAGAAAGGATATGAAATTTCTGTTTTTTCAGACGATGTATTTGCCCTTCTCGCCATAATCATGATGAGTCTACTCGCTTTTGGGATTCGTGAGAAGGACGATTCCCAAAACATGCTATCCTTTACAGAAACGGTTTTGAAGTGGATTGCTAAAGCAAATATGGTCGATGATTGAATGGAACAGTATTTCGATAATTATAAACGGCAGCTGAACCTGCTACTGGACAGAAATCGGACTTTGAAATATAAGTACGCGATCCTGAATGCGGTACAGCCTGACGATGTCGTCATCGATTTTGGCTGTGGCACCGGAATCCTCGGGTTTTTCGCCCTCCAAGCAGGTGCGCGCCACGTCTACGCCATCGAAGAAACCTCCATAATTGAATACGCCCAGAAATTAGCAGTAAAGAATAATATTGAAGATAAAATTACCTTCATTCATAAGTCAGGAAAGCAGGTGAATGCTCAAGATATCCCCGAAAAGGTGGATGCTATTCTATCTGAACCCATCTCAAATCTACTTCTGGAAGGAAATGCTTGGTCCACGATTGAATATCTCAAATCATTCCTTAAAAAGGATGGGTTTATTATTCCCGCCTCCGGGACTCTTTTTATCGTCCCTGTCAACACAGCTCCAGAGACGTTTCACGATGCCGACTCGCTACTCAGCGGGGAGAACGTTTATAACGTGAATTTCTTAAAAATTCCTCACGCTGTCTTTTATAAATCCGATGGGCGACCAGACGTCTGGTTAGCCAAACCGCAGCCACTCCTTGAACTTAATCTATTAAGCGATACACTTTCCGATACTTTCCAAAACAGCGTGAAGTTCACCCTGCAAGAACCCGGGCAATTTGTTGGCGTGGAATTTTACTTTGAGGTGAAGGTGTTTGAGAATGCCACCGTTTCCAGCAAAGAACAAATGGATTACCCTAGCTGGAACCCACTTTTTGCCCCTTGCTCTGAGCCGCGGTCCGTATGCAAAGATGATAAACTCCGAATCACTGTTCACAACGAAATCATCAGTCCTTACAAAGAAGTCTGGAAAATTGAGTTCGAGCACCACTCGAAACTCCTTCCCTGGACCGATATTTGGTGGAAAGCGAAAGCTGCAACTCCTAAGCTCGCGCCAGGGGTGCTTTTGACCAAAACAGGGCTGCTCCGGCTAAAGCAAAACGATTACAACCAGTATGATTGTGATAATGATTTAGAGCGGGATTTCGTCCAATTGCTCCCTAAAAATTTAAATGTTAGCGAAATTTGCCAAATAATAGCCGAATTAGGGACTTATGATTCATCTCTTGAAAAAATACAGGAAAACCTCATTAAATTCCTTCATAGGCTGTTATTGAATTCGTTAATCGATATACCGATCCCGCAAGAACGATTCCTGGTCTCTAATTTCCAATCCCAAATCCATATTCCCTAGTGCCTTCACCCTTTATGATTCTTTTTTCAGAATTTCGATGAAGCCGGCTATTTGATTTTGTACTCGAGCGAGATTCTCTCCAATACGATTAAAATCTATATCTATCGAGGGAATACTCGTCTCACGAATCTCTTCTCTGAAAAGCCGCTGCGCGGGGGTAATAGTCGTGCAGCCCACCAACCGATTGAAAATCACACCATCCACTTTCAGTTCCTTGGCAAGCCGGATCCATGAATCCACGATGGTTTTGCTGCTGCTCCAGCATTCATGGGAATTCAGCAAATACTCTCCGTAATTCTGTAACAGATCACCATCAGTTTTGATGGGATCCAACATGCCGTATGCCAAATAATCCGCTTGAATGAGGCAACCCCCTAAATTATTAACAATTTGGGGCAAATCTGGTTCGCTTCCGCTAAAAACCGGCACTAGCAGCAGCTTTGGAATCGGTTTATAATCAATTTTTCTGCGATTATTGAGTTCTTGGACTAGCGCCGATAAATTCTTGTGGAAATATTTTATTGCCGAGATGTAATCTACGATACAAATACTTAACAATGCAAGCAGCTGCATATACGCATAGGGGGACAGCGGCATTTTTTCTGGTGTTTTTAGATAATATAAAACTGCCCGATAATTGGCTTTGATCTCATTCGCCAAAATAATATACTCTCTAAGAGACTCATCTGTGATTGTATTTCCCGTTAGAGCTTCAAGTCGTTTAACGAGCTGCTGGAGCTCTTCGTACATGTATTCCCTTGCATGTGGCCCCTTCGATTTCGGGATATCCGTAAAAATAATCGGAATTGAGTTATGGAGCGTTCCATAAAACTGAGAGAACCAACCACAGCGAGTACCCCACGCAAGAAAAACTTTTACCCAATCCTTATAGGGGAGCGAGGAGCCATATGCAATCCTGGTTGCAAAGCAAGCATCCGGAAAATAATTGAAATTATCCGAATTTCTTTCAAATTCACACAGATTTTTATTGTACTCGCTCAGGAATTGGCTAATAATATTCTCCGCTTGCGGCTGAACGAGGGAGGAGCCTAAAATGTTGGTCGTGAGCGAAGACCCCAAAATGTTAGTAGCAAGACGGGTGCCCCGCAGCAGTTTTTCAGCATCAAATTTTCCGATCCGAAGTGGGAAAATGGGTGATGCACCCGCAGCAAATACTAATTCCGCACCCAATGGTAGAATCCCTCCAACTACTTGGCGATTATTTCTTCTAAATTTCCTGACCTGTTTCTGAGCTGAGAAGAATTCCAAATTGAGATTCAAGAAACTTGGAATAAGAAATTCTTCTGTATCGATACTCATTCAACCATCTCCTTAAAGGCTTGTAATCGGGTTTGCAACTGGGCATCCGTTGTTGCCCCATACTCCCGTTCAATTTCCAGATACGGTATCTTCTGGTCCGAGAGCACTTGCTTCAATTTTGTGGAAATAACAGAGGGGAAAAGGCTGCAATACTTCACCGTATAAAAAATAATGCCGTCCGCGTTACTTTCCTTAAAAATCTTTGCGAGATTCGTAAAATAGCTGTCGCTCAAAATCATGCGCCCACTATTTTCTGCGTTTAAATAATACTTGGCAAGCGCTTCGATAGTGGGCCCTTCGACTAGGGACTGATAGTAATCCAATCCAGTCCAGGTAAAATTCTTCATTACCAAAAATCCCTTATTCTCTATCATTTGAATTATGTTATCTCCAATGGGAACCCCGTTCCCGGCAAAAATAATCTTTTTCCTCACTCCCGAGGGCGATTTACTCTCCAACCCCTTTAGAACTGCCTTCAAATTCTCAATAGCAGACTCCACTCCATAGAGAAAATGTTGATAGAGCAGATTCAGACACTCGACCCCCGACAGAATAAATCCTTTCTCGGCCTGAGTTTTAACAACTTTCTGCATTAATCGCCGCTCTTCATTATAGAGCTCAATTGCGGTGGCTAACTGATCTTCGGTGATTTCAATCCCTGCAAACTTTTCAATATCTTCTTTAAAGTGTTTTAACTCCGCCACCAGAAATTTTAAAGCTGAGTCTGTTTTTGCGGAAGGAAATACAATATTTATATTCGGGACCTTAAAATAGTGAGTTATCATTTCAGTGGAACACAGCTCGCCATTGCAGTAATTCCCTGCGATAATAGCATCTATTTCTTTGTATAACTCATTTTTCAAGTCGAACTGACCCACGGTACTCCGTGCAAAGGAGCATGTAGCTGAGGTCATGTAGTCAATTCCTCTCGTCCCCGCATTTTTATCGCCTGTCAGACTTAACCGGAGCGGAAACCCGCCAGCCGCATAAATTAATTCCTCAGGCACTAACCCATGCGCCATAATCCCATAAATCTTCTTACTCGTATGTTTTAGGGCTTTTACGTGCTCAACTGCATCTACAACGATTTGATTTTCCACCTTACTCATCCAACTTTCTGCACTTTGGTTTTTCAATTTGAAAATGCATTTTAGAATCTTAAGTTTTTTTACGATGTTTCCTTTTATAAAAGTTTAATAGAGCGAATTTCTTTACTACTAAATAATATTTTATTGGGTGATAATAATGTCCGAAAAGCGATTCATGGTGGAGCGGAGGTATGAAGGTAGAAACCAATATCTTGGCGCCTTCGGTCTAGGTGCTGTTTTCATAACCGTCGGTATCATTTCTATTATCTTTGCGATCTTTAAGATAGAATTCCTGGGGCTTCGCACTTGGGGTTTTTATCTGTTTATTCCCGCCTTTTTCATCATTATTGGTGGGATCTCCACGTTTGCAAAGGTTAAAAGGCTTAAAAGGGAAGTTCTAGCTACCTTGGAGAATTACAAAAATAGCCGAGTCAATGCGGACGACCTCGCAAAAGAGCTGATGATGGAACGCCCTAGCCTTATGCGGCTCTTAATCGATTTACGAACAGATGGATCTACAAAATTTCGTGTGGATGCTAAAACTGGCGAAATAATTTTCGGAGAAGCTTTCACACCCCCCGCAATCGAAAAAGAAGTGGCTACTAAAGAAGCCACAGGGACCGTTTTCTGCCCGCAGTGTGGTTATCGGATCTCCGCTGATTCCGCCTTCTGCCCCAATTGTGGGTCGTCGGTTCAATAGTTGTAAGACGCTCTCTTACTCTGACGTGATTCTCCGAAATCGCTTAAATTCATCTTTTTTCGGTTTGATTTTCAGATTTTCTCTCACTTTTTTTTCCGTTTGAATGAAGGGCATGTTTCGAGCGGCATCTTTCAACGGCTTGAGAGGATCTTTTCCCCGTCTTTGAACTCTTGCCCACTCACGAGCAAATTTTCCAGATTGAATCTCTTTCAATCCCTTCCGCATTAATTCTGGTAAGCGTTCATCCATGAAAGTTGCCCCATGACTCAAGCTACCGTATTGACTCGTTGGTGAGTGGTGATCCATCTGTTCAACGATGCCGAATTCGGCCATTTCTTTGAGCCCATATGAAAATTCCCCGCTCATATAAATTTCGACCATAACTGCTTCCGGAGGATATAACCCCTCTTCTAATAAAACTTTAATTGAATTTCGTAGTACATTTCCAAAAGCGGGGCCAAATACTTGCTCGGTAAATAAATCGAGATGGGCTTCTTGTTCAAAAGTCGTTTCAATTGCCCCTCTCTTTGTTGTTCCCACCGCTTTGGCTAACGCCAACAGGATTTGTTTCGCAGATCCAGAATGGTCTTGCCACACACCTACAAAACTGAAAAACCCTTCTCCTGAAACATAGGTATCACGTACCCCGATGCCAATCATTCGTGGGGCGATCATTACTACATCGATGAAGGCAGGCGGGTTCAGTCCCGTTATATCTCTAAAGGCAATATTATACCCCGTCGCGAAATCTACGACTTTGTTTTCTGATAGATTTGGTAATATATCCTTATTGAATATCTCCGCTTGAATCTCATCAGGAAGAAGAATCATAAGGATATCCGCCTTACACGCTTCCGCGATGGAAAGGACTTCAAAACCATCCTTCAACGCTACCTCACGATATTCATCTTCAATATTCCCAATTATGACCTTAAGCCCGCTATCTCGCAGATTTAATGCTTGGGCGCGTCCTTGATTTCCATATCCAATGACTGCAACTAATTTTCCGTCTAATACACTCAAATCCGCATCTTTATCAAAATAGACCTGTGCTGATGATTCATTTAGTGGCATAACCTTACCTCACTTTATTTGAAATGAACTAAAACCTAGCATCCTTAAATAAATTATCTTTGAAAAAAAGCTAATAAATTTAAATTTCATTACAAGCTATTATATTTTAAAGAAAAGTGCTCGCCTTGTGATTGATAAATATGAGGTGAATTAAGTGCCAGTCGCTTTTATTTTAGTAAAAGCCCAACCCGAAGCAATTAATACGCTCATTAATGACGTGCTCTATATTGACGAGATTGTCGAATGCTATTCTATAGCTGGTCCATGGGATATCATTATCAAAGTCACGTCTGAGAAATTTGAAGACGTAGCTAAAGTCGTCACTGAGAAATTACTCAAATTAAAAGGCATGATTAAAGAGACCTTGACCCTAATGGCATTTCAATCCGGCGTCCTCAAATCCCAACGCACAACCGCCTGCGAGGAAGCTTCCAATTTAAAAGATCAGACCAAAGAGCTCTATCGGCTCTGCCGCCTCTGCTACAACTTGAAAAATTGCGAATTCGGCAGTAAAGTCATCGTCTATGGGCCCTAAAAAGCCCCTTTAAATATCTATAAATAGGGCAATAAATTCCATCCCCTTATGGAATCTTCCTCCGTGCAACGATCCCCGTCTCAGCGTATCGCACGGATCATATCTTTTGTAGCGATCTCACCTTTCCAGATAGTCGCATATCTGGTTTTTGCGAATCTCATCTGCCAAAATTTTACACAAGAGATGATTTTGGATACCATATCCGGGACGTTTTTCCTGCTTATTCCGCTTATTCCTCTGTGGTATTTAACTCGACAAAATCGCATTAAAAACTATTCCATTAACAGAGAAGACCGCGGCATCCTGTTCTTAATTCAAATTATTGGATTCACCGGGCTCTCCATTATTTATTATGTCTATCTCACCTATACTGGGCTTAACACGACCATCCTCTTCATATTTGCGGTTGGCTATACTATTCTGAATGTCTTCTCGTTGATTATTACTAGTGGCTTGAAGCACAAGATCAGCCTGCATATGACGGGCGCTGCCTCTTCCATTACCGCTTTAGTTATCGTGTTGGGGTGGGAATGGGCTTTCCTCTACCTTTTCTGCCTCCCGATCGCGTGGGCCCGGGTTAAACTTCAGGCACATACGCGCGCCCAGGTTATTTTTGGAACCCTCCTAGGCATCCTAACAATAGTTTTTACATATCTTGGATTTGGATATCTATTTTAATAACTCTTCCTCTCAGATAGGCGATTTTGTTCATGACCGGGAAGCCCCCTATCAATATTTAGATCCTACCCCTGCAACCCACAGCCCTGATTTTCTCTTCTCCTTTACTTTTTGAAGAAAGAGTTTCCGGGGCGTTTCACCATTTAATGGCAATAGATTTATTTAATAGATTTATGAAGTATTATGCACATATAACAGAACGCAAGAGGGAAAAAAATATTGAAAACTATTAAAACTATTGTAGGAATATCGCTCATATGTTGTATACTATTCGGACTGGTACTGATCTCGCTTAATATGACCGAAATACGACCAACTGCAACGAATCTTGCGCCGCAACAGACGGTGCGTGGGCTCCACGTCCCAGGTCTCCATGCAGCAATCACTATTAACGGAAATACCGCTTTTGCGACCCAGGCATCTAGCCAAGGGTGGCCGGGCGATGGCTCCGCAGGCACTCCCTACGTCATCAGCGATTATGTGATCATTGCCCTGACTAATCCCGGGGTTTATATCCTTAACACCAATAAATATTTCATCATCGAAAATGTCACTGTGCGCGATGCTTTACCGCATGAGGGATTTGTTCTCAATAACGTGACACATGGGGAATTACGAAACAATATCGCCATCAATATAAGTGCTGGGTTCACCCTCATGAACTCGCCGAACAACATCCTGTCCGGTAATACCGCCATTACTAATAGTCAAGCTGGGTTCGGCCTCTATTCCTCGGATAACAACGATCTAATGAATAATACCGCCAAGAATACCTATTCAACTGATGGGACTGGGTTCTACCTCTCTGACTCGCAGAACAACAACCTGACCGGCAATACCGCCAGGGATAGTGATTTGAATGGATTCGCCCTCTGGGACTCGCAGGACAACACTCTAATAAACAATACCGCCTTGTTTAATAAACAAGGGTTCTACATCTCTGGGTCAGATAACAAGCTGACGGGCAATACCGCCACGGTTAATACTCAAAGTGGGTTCAACCTCCATTCTTGCTCGCTGAACACCCTGCTTTACAATACCGCCACCAGTAATGGTGATAGTGGGTTCCTCCTCGATAACACCTCGCAGAACATCCTGCTTTACAATACCGCCACCGATAATGGTGCTAATGGGTTCACTCTTTCTAGCACCTTGCAGAGCATTCTGGTTTACAATACCGCCACAGATAATGATGCTAATGGCTTACGTTTAGTATATACCAATTACAGTACATTCGGAGCCAATACCTTATCACCAAATGGGGATGATTGTATTTCGGAGTTCGGGTGCGTAGGAAATACTTTCACTGGAAATATATGCGAGGAGGACTCGGGCATACCTGGATTCAATCTGGCGATCTTAATTGGCATGTTAGCAGTGATCTCAATCGTTTTCTTCCTCCGAAAATATCAATACGGGCGTTTAAACCTATATTAAGAAATTCAATTCTCTTTTTTTCTTAAAAATCTGCATTTACCCTAAAACTATCTCAGTGTATTAGAATACAATGCAGTGAATAAATGAGTGAAAAAAAGAGTGAAAAAAAAAGAGGAGAATAGAAATTTAACTCGGCGTTAAGAGCGTCCGATCGATTTTTTGCGTTTTCAGGTCCATGACCATTAATTCGTAATTATTCTTGTCCGTGTTCGTTTCACTGAAGCCGTTTACTGCTAGGGCTTTGGCGTCCTCCAGACTCAAATCTTCCTTGTAATTTGATTCGAGATATTTCATCAGCGCGTCGTCATTTCTCCCAATGGCGATCGCTTTCACTTCGAATTTCGCTCCGCTCGGTTCCACCACGTCAAGCTTTGGTTCCGAGTTACTGATGCCGCCGATTATCAATGTTAATCCAAATGGTCTGCCCCCAAATTGGGTAATTTGCTGCGCTATTTTGCTGATGTGCCATGCGAGCGTTTCCACATCGCACTCTTCACCGTAGGTAATCTTATTGATCTGTGCGAAAACCCGCGCTTCATTTATTAAAACCCGCGAATCTGCCAGCAATCCTGAAAAGGTCACATAGATATTATCGTCGATTTGGGAAATTTTCTCGGTGGGCTCAAATAATTTCGAATGGCTCCGGCTTTCCGCCAGCATCACAATTCCATCATTGACCTTAATCGCAATTATGCTGTTTCCACGCCGAACGGCCTCGCGCGCATATTCCACCTGAATGACTCTACCATCAGGCGAATACATTAACGTCCGATCATAGCCTGCGTCTCCAAGATTAAACATCAATTTGTCACCTCGTTAATTTTTTCTAATTCCTCATCTGTGAGTCTCTTGAATCCCTCTTTTGAAATAATAACGGCATCAATGCCATTTCCCGTAAAAGGATTCCGCTCAATAGCTGCTTTCATCGC
>Ga0315277_10001006_pt1 | contig 42156 bp, 45 predicted proteins | sample YL17G05_15_MG_FD_203695 | JGI IMG/M metagenome (GOLD analysis project Ga0315277, IMG submission 203695) | Sediment microbial communities from Yellowstone Lake, YNP, Wyoming, USA - YL17G05_15 | ecosystem: Environmental > Aquatic > Freshwater > Lake > Sediment | place: USA: Wyoming | collected... | reverse complement strand
GCAGGCCCAAGCCATCAAGAGACAGACACGTTGCAAGGTCCGCCACTGGGTGGTGGAGAGGACCCACAGTTGGATGAACCGCTTCCGGCGGATTCTCATCCGCTGGGAGAAGAAACCGCAGAACTACTTGGCTCTGCTTCATCTGGTCTGTGCCCTCATCACCTATCGAGCCATCGGCCTACCGGGATAGGCTCTAAGTACACCGACAGTGGGGCGGGACTGGGCGGGCTCGGCGCCGGCCAGTGGATTTACGTGACCGGCTTTACGACCCCCGCCAACAACGGGCTCAAGAAGATCGTCACCAAGGCGGCTGGGGAGATCACCGTCTCCGGCGGCACGCTGGTGGACGAGGAGGCCGGCGACAGCGTCACGATCAAGCAGTTCGGCTACATCAACGAAGGCACGACGCTGACCAGCTACAACATCGAAAAGACCTACGCGGACCTGACCACCGACCTGGCACTGCTGGTCGGCATGGCGCCCTCCGGCATGGGCCTGACGATTCCGCAGGACGGCGTGGTCACTGTCAACTTCGACTTCATGGGCGTCTCCGAGGACTCCATCACCGCCAGCAACGGCAACGGCTACAACGAGGCGACCACGACGCCGATCTTCACGGCCCGCGACTTGGCGGCGGCACTGGAGGACCAGGAGTCGATGGGTATCGTCGACCTATCCTTTAAGCTCAATAACAACCTCCGTACCCGCTTGGAGTGCGGCTCGGCCGGCGTGGCGAGCCTGGGCTCCGGCAACGTGGAGCTGACCGGCACGCTGACCGCCTACTACAAGAGCAAGACCCTCTACGACAAGTTCGTCGACGAGACCGCCACGAGCATCGCCGCGCATCTCGCCGACACGGCCGGCAACCGCTACGTGTTCGAGTTCCCGCAGGTCAAGCTCACCGGCGGGCAGCGCGTCGCCGGCGGTCCCAACGCCGATGTCATGGCGGAGATGCAGTGGGAAGCAGAAATGGACAGCGCTGAAGGCGTGATGATGCGCATCGCCCGGCTGGCCGCTTAATCAGGGAGTGTATCTGTGGGAAATATCAACGCCCTGCGCGTGGATCTGGACAAACAGCTCAACGGCACGTGGTTCAACTATGAGGATGGGATTCGCTTCAAGATCGCCCGCTGGGGCAACGAGAAATTCCTCGCCGCCCAGCGGGCCGCCGTCGAGCAGCGAAAGGTCGTGCTCAACGCCAAGGACCTGACCGACGAGCAGAAGCTCGACGCCAATCGCGAGGCCGCCAGCTCGACCATCCTGCTGGACTGGGAAAACCTCGATGAGAACGGTGTGCCCGTGGCTTACTGCCCCGAGCAGGCCCTCCAGTATTTCCGCGATCCGGAGCTGATCGGATTGTGGACATTCGTATTCCTGACCAGTGTCAACGAGGCGAACTTCCGCAAAGAGCGTCTGGAGGCAGACCTAAAAAACTCACCGACGTCCTGAGCTGGCGGCTGGAGTGGGGGCCCTACGCCAAGAGCTTGCAACGCCGGGCCGAGCGGGGGCTGCCGACGCCGGCTTGGGACAAGCGCCCGCAGCTACGGCCAGAGCTGCTGTGGGTGATGGACGGGTTCAACGTGCTATCCCGGACCCGTCAAGGGGCAGGCTTTGGGGTAGCGCCCATCGCGGTAGAAGCCGTGAAGGCTTATCTGGACCTGATAGGTTGCCAATCGCCGCCGGAGCGGCTGGCGTTCCTGGAGCTGGTGCTGGAACTGGACAGCCAGTTCCTGGACTGGAGCAATAAGCATGGGGGACGTTCGGGAAGCAACGCTGACGCTGCGGATTGATTCCGAGCAGGCCAAGCAGGCCCTGCTCGATTTCGTCAAAGTGACCGACGGCGTGGGCATCGCCACGAACAAGACCGGCCTGTCGTTTGACCTGCTGATCAAAAAGCTCGCCGCCATCGGCATCGCCTACAAGCTCTACCATTTCGGCAAAGACACCCTGGACGCGGCGGACCAGGCGGACCGCGCCGCCCGGATGTTCAACACCGCCTTCGGCGATATGGCCGACAGTGCCCGGGCCTGGGCGGGCTCCGTGGCGCAGTCCATGAAGGTCGGCGAGTCGGACGTGGAGCGTGCCAGTGCCCGCTTCAAGTTCCTGTTCGACAACATGGGCGCCTCGGCTCAAACGTCCACGCAGATGTCGGAGGACGTGACGGAACTGGCACTGAGGCTGTCGGTCCTCAATCGCATCCCCGTCGACGAAGTGTTCAGCAAACTCCAGAGCGGCATGATGGGCAATACCCGCGGCCTGCGCGAGCTGGGCGTCGCCATCAATGAGACCACGCTCGAAGAGTATGCCCTCCAGAAAGGCTGGATGACCAGCGGCCAGAAACTCAGCGAGCTGGGCCGGGCCTATGTCACCTACCGCATGGTGATGGAGCAAACCGCCAGGAGCACCAAGTCGCTGGCCGAGGCCAATATGACCTACGGCGAGCAGACGCGGCAACTGGGCACGAACCTCAAGGAGATTGAGGAGGCCATCGGCGAAGGGCTGGCTCCGGTCGTCACCAAGTCGCTGTCGGCCATCAACGAGGCCCTGGAGGCGAGTCTGCCGCACATCCGCCGATGGGCCAAGGACTTCTCGGAGGGCTTTACTGCTGTCAAAGAGGGTGCTCAGTGGCTGGCCAATCAATTCAAGAGCAAGGAGTTCATGCCGGAAAGTTACCGGCAAAAGGCCATCGAGGATTACCGCCAGCGGACCGGCGATACGCAAGCCTTCACGTCGACGACCAACACTTTGGGCACGTGGTACGAGTCGCCGCAGGACGAGGAAACGTGGCAGAGGGTCTACCATCACTGGGATTTCCAGTGGCAGATGGACAAGGACCGCGAGCTTCGTCTGCAGAAGGAAAAGGAGCGAGCCGAAGCCCAGGCGGCCGGTCAGACATCGCCCGCGACCGAGGCGGCCACGGCAGCCCCGTCGGCCGCCGCCAAAGCCGCTGAGACGCAGGACAAGCTGCCCGAGGGCGGGCTCGACACGCGCAAGGCCCAGGAGTACCTCCAGCAGCTCAAACGCGGGCACGAGGTCCTTACTCTGACCAACGAGGAGCGGGCCAAGAGAATCGCCCTGAATGAGGCGGGGGTCACCAGCGAGCAGGCTATCGGCCGCCAGATCGAGAAAGAAGTGGCCGCCCTGGAGAAGGCCCGCCGCCTGGTGGAAATGGCCCACGACATCGGCAATGCCTTCGGCCAAACGTTCGAGGATGTCGTGCTGGGCGCCAAGAAAGCCGGTGAGGCCGTGAATGCCCTGCTGATGGATATCGCCCGGGCCATCATTCGCAAGCAGATCACCGAGCCCCTGGCCGACGCCATCGGGGCGGGCCTGGGCAGCATCTTCACCGGTGCTGCCGGCGTCAATTACAGCGGCGCGGGCACCGGCGCGACCGTCGCCCACGGCGGCTGGCGAGCCGGTATGCCCGGCGCTTCGATGCGGGCCCTGTCGCCCTGGCTGTTCGCGACGGCCCCGCGCCTGCACAGCGGTCTGGCGTCCGACGAGTACCCGGCCATCCTCCAGCGCGGCGAGACCGTCCTGACGGGCCCGCAAATGTCGGCCCTGTCGGCCAAGCCCAATGTCACTGTGAACATCAGCAACAATTCCTCCGCCCCGGTCAACGCCAACGTCAGCGACCTCAAGCTCGACCTGCGGCGCATGGTCGTCGGCATCGTGCTGGAGGACCAGCAGACCAACGAGCCGATTTCGCGGGGCTACCGGAGATAAGCATGGCTGTGCCTGATTTCCCCATGTTCACCCCGGCCCAGAAGCCCGAGCAGGATGGGTTCCATCGCGAGCCCGCCTATGACCCGGTGCTGCGGCCCCAGTTCGAGAGCGGCTCCGAGCCTTGGCGTAGCCGCGTCACGAAAGTGCCGTGGCTGTGGAGCTTCGAGTACCGCGGCATGACCACCGGCAATCGCAATACCCTGATGGTGTTCTGGTCCGACACGGTCTCCAACGGCGCGGCCGTGTTCCACTGGATAGACCCCACCGACAGCGTCGCCTACTACGTGCGTTTCGCGGCCCAGCCGCAAGCGGACCTGGAGCCGGACGGGATGGGTCTGTGGCGGGTGAGGGTCCAACTGCAAGAGGCCCTGGGCACCTGGGAGTAAGAGGCGAATCGTGACCATTCCCAATACCATCCTGGCTGAAAAGAACAAGCTCAATCAGACGGGCGTGTGGCCGTGGCTCATGGCGCTGACGCCGGTCGGCGGCAGCACGTACCGCTTTACGACCAATACCGAGCCGATCACCTACGGCGGACAGATCTACCAGCCGCTGCGTTTCAAGATCGAGCCCCTGGACAAGTCGAGCGACGGCTCGCTCACCGTTGCGAAGGTCATCGTGACCGACGTGGGCCTCGTGCTGCAAGACACCCTGCGGCTCTACAACGGCTTTCGCAACGCGAGCATCACGCTCACGCAGATCAATACGCAACTGCTGGCGGAGGACTTCTCCGGCGACTCCGTCACCTACCAGGTGAGCCACTGCCAGAACCAGTACATGGACATCATCCTGTACTGTGGCGTGCCGGGCTCCCTGAAATTGACCGTGCCGGAGGACATGTACTTCGCCCTGGAGTGCCGGCATGACTTCCGCATCCCCAGTGGCGCCTACAGCTCACGGTGCGGCTACAGCGGCAAAGACATCGTATCGATCACGCTGCCCAGCGGCAGCGAGGTCCAGGTGCAAGTGACGGCGCACGGGTTTAGTACCGGTGACCGCGTTCGCATCTACGGGACCAGCGAAATCGCCGGCTTGGCCGGAGACTATACGATCACGCAGACCAGTGCGGATGGTTTTACCCTCGACGGCACCGACGGGGACGATTTCAGCGGGACGTACACCAGTGGCGGCAAGGCCGGCTTCGCGGAGTGCGCCCGCATCCTCACCCACTGCCGCAACAAAGGACAAAGCACAAACTATGGCGGAATCGCTGCTGCAAGGGCGGATACGGTCCGGCTTGCCTTTTAACGAGCTGCTCGGGGAGTTCCTCGGCAAGCCGTTCCAGATCGGCGCCTCCGGACCGAAGGCGTACGACTGTTATGGTCTGTGCCGCGCGTTCATGCACCGCATGGGCGTGGACCTGCCGGACTTGGGCGCTACCTCCATCGAGCAGGCACCGAACCTCTGCCAGCAAGCCGCGCCGCAGTTCATCCGTCTGGACTGGCCGCGGCCCTGGTCGCTGCTTTCCCTGCGCCGCAGCGGCGAGCTGGCGACGCATTGCGGCATTGTCCTGCCGTACGACGGCCTGTTCCTGCACGCCCAGGAGAAAAGCGGCGTCGTCGCCGAGCCCATCACGCACCGCTACTGGAATCCTCGCATCGAGGGCTACTACTGGCCCAAGGGCGTGGTGGAAATGGTCGTCATGCACAGCCCGATCGGGCCTGACCATTCGTGGGCTTTCTTCCGGGCCGGCTACAGCCTCGCCCAGATGCTCGACGTCAAGGCGGCCGAGCAGATCCAGCTCCGCGTGTTCATCGACGGCAAGGAAGTAGAGCGCGGCGCGTGGGAGACGACGTTCCCCACCGAATTGCAGCAGATCGTGATCCGGCCCCAGTACGGCGACGGCCGCCAGGGCCTCATGATCTTCGGCATGGTCATGCTGATGATCGTCGGCGGCTGGGTCGCGGGCCCGGCTGTGATGGGTCTCCAGGGAGCGTCCTATTCGCTATTCATGGCCGGGGTCATGGTAGCCGGCAGTTACATGATGAACGCCCTGATCCCGCCGCCCAAGCCCTATGAGGAGAAGGGGGGCAGCTACGGCTGGAATCCGCAGACGACACAGAGGGAGGGCGTCCCCATCCCGAGGGTCTACGGCAAGTGCCCCGTCAAGGGCAACATTTTCATGTCGTATGGCTCCGTGTCGAATACCTCCGGCTACTACGAGTCGACGGCCTGGACCGTCTTTGGCGGACCCTATGGTCCGTACGTCATGATGCCAATCACCAGCGACCACCCGACGACCGCGGCATCGGATTATTCGTGGAATCTCAAGCTGGCGTACGGCGACGGACCCGTCAAAGGGATTGTCTGGGGCTCCGAGAAGATCAACGGCCAACCGCTGTCGGCATACACCGGCCTGAGCGTCCAGCACAAGCCTGGCACGGACATCCAGACGGCGACGACGATGGGCGACCGCACGCACTACGAGCCGCGGCTGCGGGGTTACTACGCTGTCCCGGTGACGTACACGTTCCCGGATGCCGACGTGGATAAACTGGTGGTGATTATCGGCTTGCCCGCGGGCCTGATCCACTACGACGACGATGGCGATGCCGCCCACCGCTCCGTCGGGATCAAGATCGAGATCCGAGAAGTCGGCAGCGGCGAGGCGGGCTGGCAGACCCTGGTCAACACGCAGGAAAACTCCAAGACCACGAAGTGGATTCACTTCGCCTACGCCAGCGACGGCACCTATGCCGGCGGCTCTCCCGTCACGATCACCCACGGCCATCAGTACGAGGTGCGCTTTACCCGTACCACCGACAACGGCGGGTCAATGAGTAAGGACGAGACGTGGCTGGAGGCCGTCCAGGGCGTCTACAACGACGCCTTTAAGTACCCGGGCTTGGCCTACACCGCCATCAGTGCCCTGGCGTCGGCCCAGCTCAATACGAGTCTGGACTGGGAGGCCGTGATCGAAGGGCGCATCCTGCCGGTCTATAACGGCGCGGCCTGGACCCTGCAGTACAGCAATAACCCCGCGTGGGTGATGGTGGACCTGCTCACGCGCCCGGTCATCAAGGGCGACGGCGCCGGCACGCCCTACAGCGTCGAATACTACCGGGGCCTCGACATCAGTTGGATTGACGCGGCGGCCTTCAAGACCCTGGCCGACTACTGCGACGAAATGGTCGACGACGGCAACGGCGGGACCGAGAAACGCTTCACGTTCAACGGCATCCTGGAGAACGAGCAAGAGGCGTGGCAGGCGGTCCTGATGGTGGCTGATATGTGCCGCGCGTTTCCATACTTCAACGGCCGCCAGGTGACCGTGTGCATCGACAAGGCCGCGACGCCCGTGCAGGCGTTCACCGTGGGCAATATCGTCCGCGGGTCCTTCGATGAGACATGGTTCGACGAAGCCGACCGCGTGAGCGAAATCAACTACACGATCCTGGACGAGAAGCAGGACTTTCGCCGCACGCCCATCCGGATTGTGGACACGAAGGTGTCGCGGCGAGCGCCGGTCTCCATTGAGGGCTGGGGTATCACGTCGCGCTCCCAGGCGTACCGCACGGCGATCCACAAGCTGACGATCAACCGCCTGATGCCGCGGAGTATCGAGTTCCCGGCGGACCTGGACGCCATCTACTGCAAAGTCGGCGACGTCATCTACGTGCAGCACCCGGTGATGAAGATCAACCAGGGCGGCCGGGTGACGGCGGTGGACGGCATCAAAATCACCGTGGACTTTACGCCGGCCGATGACGGCGTGAGCACCTACCAGATTGTCCTCCGCACGCTCGATGAGACCGATGGCGAGAAGCTCCAGCTCTACACCGTCGCGTCGACCAGCGGCAAGGACATCACAATCAGTCTGCCCGACTGGGTGTATATCCCCCAGGTCAATGACGTGCTGGTGTATGGCAAGAGCACGACGATCAATGACCTGTACCGAGTTCGTACCATTCGCCGGACGCAAGACTGTGAAGTCACCCTGTTTTGCACGGCGTATGACGAGGCGTACTACGGGCCGGATGCCATGACGCCTGTCGTGGCCACTCTGCAAGCGGTGACGGCGGCGGCAGCCGACCGGGCGCTGCACATGCGGCCTCCATCCGACGAGGACCTGGATAACCGGGTGCCTCAGAGCCAGGTGGCGCAGCCCACGCTCAGTGGCACGCCCCGCCTGGCTTCGATGGCGTTCTCCGGCAACGGCGTCGATACCGTGACCTGGACCGGCAGCGACATCGACAATCACGGAACGGTCGTCTACAACGGCCAGGTCGTCTGGATTAAGCAGGACCTGACCGGCACCACGGACAAGTACATCTACTTCGATCCGAACGCCGAGGACCCGCGTAGCCTCCAGCATACGAACGACCGCAACAGCCTGGTCGGCCAGGAGAAGTACGTTGTCTGCGTGAATATCAACGGCGTAGCCTACCCGCAGCCGTGCGTGCGCCTCGGTTACAATGCTACGCTGATCGGCGTGGAGGAAGGCGCGACCAACGGCGCCACGTGGAATGTGAACATCGCCGGCCAGCCGGCCGGATACCTCATTGTCTGGAAAGGCACGCTCACCGAGGCTCCGGCAAATCCAGAGAACGGCTGGGCCTACTACAACTCGACTGACGGCAAGAGCTATATCTACCACGACAACGCCTGGTATCAGATGAGCGTCGACGGTGTCAGCGGCGACGGCTCCGGCTTTGTGTGGAAAGGCGAATCCGCCACCCCGCCCGCGGACCCCGAAATCAACTGGGCCTACCGCGACACGGACGATGGCATCGTCTACATCTGGAACGGCAGTGCCTGGGAAGTGCTGGTCCAGGACGGCTCCGAGGGCAGCTCCGGCCTGAGCGTCTTTGTCACCTACCATGACAATGCTGCCGACAATCCCCCGGCGGCTCCGACTGGAGACGGCACAACGGGTGGCTGGCATACGGACGCCACGTCTTCCGTGGTGTGGATTAGTCAGAAGGTCGCGGCCGACGTCCTGTCCGGTTCCTGGAGCACACCGCTACGGATTTCCGGCACGGCCCAATGGTCCGAGGTCATCGACGACGATGGCAATAAGCCCGAGGACGGCGCCGACGTGACCGGCGATCACGGCGGGGACATCCCCATTGACGATCTGCCGCTGGGCTCAATGTTCCGTAAGGAAGTCTCCGAGACCTGCGAGGACACGCTGGGCAACTTCGCCAGCCGCTGGCAGGGGCAGAATCCCGACTTGGAGGACGAGGCCGCCCTGGTCGAAGGCGGCGTGTTCGGCGGTAAGTGCTTCCAGGTGGGCGACAATTCCGGCAATGACTGTGGCGCGTTCATCTTCGCCCATTCGATCCCCTTCGATCCGAACAAGCTCTATCGGCTGACCATCTGCGTTAAGCGCACGGCCGGCGAGGGCACGTTCTGTGCCGGCGTGCTGGGCCGTGATGCGACCGATACCCAGTGGGTGGGCTACGACGGCACGAACAGTCCGTCCTACCTCAAGGCGTATAACTGTGCCGCGGACTTGCACACGCCGACGGGCGATTGGCTGGTCTATACCGGCTACTTCAAGGGCACCGCCGCCACGGGCACGCATGGCGAGGCCACGAACCGCAATTTCCCGGGCAAGCTGCACAGCAACGTCCGCTACGTCCGGCCGTACTTCCTGGTCAATGCCCCCGACGTGCCGGGCACGATGCAGGTGGACTCCATCGAGCTGGACATCCTGGACCCGCCCGGCATCGTCCTGCCGCTGGGTGTCACCGATGGCGGCACAGGCGCGACGGACGCCTCCGGCGCCCGCGAGAACCTGGGCGCCCAGCAACACAGCGGCCCGCTCGATGACGTGGTCAACGTCACGAATACCGCTCCCATCGGCACGCTGTTCTATGTCACGGCAGACGGCTATGGGGTGCGCAAGCTCCAGAGATTGCCCCAGGGCGTCTACGGCCAGGTGCTGACATCAATCGGTGCGAACAAGCCACCCATCTGGGACTGGGCCTGGGGTGCCGCCGGCGCGATGGCCGACACGAAACGGCAGATCATCCTGGAGACCGAGTCCCTCTGGACCACAGACAAAGTGCATCCGGACCGCTTCATGACCAAGACCGTGGACATCGTAGCCAGCGAAGGGTTCCCGCTCAATCAGAAGCTCCAGCAGCCGGCCGTGGCGACGATCCCGACGCTCGCCAAAGAGACGCCGGACCATACGCTCGACAAGGTGCCCGAGGTCACGCTCACCTATACCACCAGTGTCCGCTAAGGAAGCAAGATGAAAACTATCGCAGTTACCAAGAACCTGAGCACCAACGCCGCCCAACCGGCGCCGGCACCTGCCGCTGAGCCGACTGCAGAGCCCCAAGGGGCCGCTCGCACCGCCCAGGTCGAAGCGCAAGTCACCGTCACCATTCGTGGAGTAGAGGAATGATTATTGCGCCGAGCAAGAAACTCATCGTCCCGCCCTATAAGAGGTTTCGTTCTCTGGACGAAGCGATGCGAAAAGCCGACGACGGCCACAGCATCGACCTGTGGGCCACAGTTGAGGTCAAGGACCCCAACGGCTTTAGCCAGGGCCGCACGAGTTTCCGCTGCCACAGTTTCCTCAAGCAGTTCATCGACTACCTGGTGTCCAAGACGCGTGAGGGCTGGATAGCCTCGGTCGACTGGGCCGGCAATAGCCGCAGCATCCAGAGCACCGGCCTAAGCAGTCCCACGCTTTCATTCGACATGGCGACCAGTATCCCGTGGCAGGGCCCCTGCGTCGGGACCGGGCTCACGGCTCCGACGATTAACGACTACAAGCTGGAGAAGCCCGTCTGGCACGGCACCGGTGCAGCAAACCTGAGCGTCTATAGTGGCACCGCCACCTCGACGTACTGGACCGACCCGATTCACTACGTCAGCAAGACCGCGGCAGGATGGACAGTGAACGCCTTCGCCAATATGACGCTGGCGTACACCAGCGGCGCGGCCAACGGCTGGGAGGGCCGCATCGACAACAACACCGCTACACTGTGCTACACGGGTCAGACAGGGTTCGCCGGCAACGGCAACCACCAGCAAGCCTTCCCGACCGCCAATCCGGGAGCCACACCGACGTTCGTGGTCAAGAACTACGGTCAGCTCACTTACAGCACCATCGCGATTTCGGTGCCGACGGATGACGGGGCGCTGCAGTCGAAGTTCTCGATCTCGCGGGACTTCACGAATAACCAGGGGGGCAATTTCACGGTCAATGAGTGCGGTCTGCACGCATCGATGGCTGTCGGCACGATCGGCAGTTACATCCACAGCTTCCCGTTCCTGATCGTGCGGGACGTGCTGGGGTCGCCGGTGACGCTGGCTAACGGCCAGATCATGACGCTGACCTACAACTTCATCTGCAACGCCTGAGCACAGGAGTACCTCGTGATTACGTCGTTCTGGGAAATCAAGAAACTCAACCCGATAGGAGCGCCCTTCTGTCGGGCCGCCGCGGGCCGCAGCTTCGTCAAGAACCTTCCTTCGATCCTTTACATTGAGGCGGGCGGAGCGTCCGTCCTCATGACGGATATGAACGGCGGCGGCCGGACAGTCAGCGGCAAGTACACCGCCGACCTGGGGATGTGTCAATCGGGCGGCGGAGAGAATTGCGTCCGCTCGTACCAGAATTACCTGTGGAGCGAGAACTCCGGTATCATCGTGGGCACCGGCACGACCGCCGTCGCCTACAATAACTCATCCCTGGCAGCCAAGATCGCGCACGGCACTGCAACCGGACAACTGCTCTACTATGGCGGGCTCATCAAAGACACCGCCGTGGAGGCCCCGTACGCCTACTTCGACGTTAGCCGTATCTTCGAGAACCAAAGCGGCGGGTCCATTACCATTGCGGAACTGGGCATGGCGTGCACCATGTATTACAGCACCCAATACTACCAGTTCCTGATCTGCCGCGACGTGCTGGACGTGGCCGACCGCGTCATCCTGGCCCACACCGAAATGCTCAAAGTCACCTATCGCATTCGGGTCACCGTGTAAGCGTGGAGATTGTCCATGTGGACTATGAACCAGATTCTCAATCGATTCCTGCGTCACAAGTCGTCCCCGGTGGCCGTACCGTCGCTGCCGCCCGCAGAGCATGTCGTCGGATGTCAGATGGGCGGGCGCACGGGCCCGATGTCTGTGCACTTCGGCGAGGACGAAGCTCTCTTGGTGCAGCAGGACATCACCGGCAACGGTGGTCAATTGCTGCTGACCGGCGGTGGGCAGCTCGCCTACCGTGTCGCGCAGGGACCGCACACCGTCAAGATCCGCCTGTACCGCGATAGACAGATGCTGGCAGAGAGTTTGCCGTATCAAGTCAACAGCTTTTGCCCGTCGCTCAGTGTCACCATAGCAGCGCGGGACCCCATCGGCATCGGCCGCTTCACGTACTCGCTGCGGGCCGTCGGCACCCAAGGGTCCATCGCCCTCGCCTGGCGGCCGTGGCTGACGTGGGTGGAAGGGAGGGCCTCATGACCGGGCCAACAACTCACAACATGATTCGTGGCCTGTGGACAGGCGCCGGTGTGTGCACCGTCGCCGTGGGTGTGGCAGACGGCGGGGCGTGGGAGGGGCGCCTCGTCGTCATCTTGTCCGGTATCGTGACGCTGCTGCTCTCGATCCTGCTGGGTGGGTTCATCAAGCACCTGTCGGAGCATGGCGATTACAGCCGCACGCTGGAGCAGTCGCTCAATGGCCGCGTCAAGAGACTCTTCGAGGTCCTGGAGAAAACCGACGAGAAGCTCGACAGCGCCCAGACCAAGGCGCAGTGCGAAATGGTCAACAAGTTCCTGATGACGCGTCTCAGTGCCCTGGAGGACAAGATCGACACCTTACTCAAGCGGCATGGGGAGGGGCACAAGAAGTGAGTGGCTGGCAGGTGCTGAGCGGACCGCTACCTGGCCTGGGGTATTCTGCGTCCGTTGCCCATGTGGGGTCTCAATCTGCGTCACGCCTGATGAGCGATGTATGGGGTTAACCCGTTGTGGCTCCGGCCAGGGGCAATCGTTCAACCAGTCCGTTGTCGGGGCCGATAAACCGTGAAAACCGGGTTCTTTATGCTTGACAGCGGGTCGCGGCGTACCGGTTTTCGCCGAAATGGAGGTGAGTGGAGACATTTCGGAGACATGATGTCACGCAGCAACCGCTTCGGGTCTCGCCGACAATGGTCATGTGGGCCGGGCTTTCGCTAATGGGTTTACCCTCGATCTGCGCGGATGGGTAAAGGGCCGCTATTCTCCAGATGCGGCCAGTTCTCCATGTGACAGAAGGGCTTGTACCAGATTGTCACCAAAGGCCAACTGGCCGCCGTGGCGATCGGCACGAGGCGGTGCTCCCTGTTGGCTTTCTTCATTATGTTGCCATTCACCATCCTGATGGAAATCGTGTTCATCCGAAGGGAGAAGCATATAATGGATGTGGTGTGTGGTCGAGAATTCTTCGCCTAACAAGCGAAACGGCGGCGGTGGATATGACCACGAAACTCGCAGGAAGAAACGCGTGCAAGGAGGACTTGCCATGAATGCTGACCCGGAGAATGGGCACATATCTGAAACACAAGATGACTTCTACGGCCGGATGAATGATCCCTCGGCAGGGGCGTGGGTGACGGGACCGTGCGGGGATACGATGAAGTTCTACCTCATTATCGAGAATGATGTTATCCGGCGGGTGAAGTACCACACGGACGGCTGCGAATTCACGTGCCTATGCGGTCGGATCGTGGCACTGTACATTCAGGGCAAGACCCTCGTGGAAGCCCTGTCCATCAGCGGCAGAGGAGTGCTGGATGCGTTGCCACAATTGCCGCCGGAGCATCGCCATTGCGCAATACTGGCCGTCAGCGCTTTCTACAAAGCGGTCGGCCAATACTGGGTGGAATTGGCCCATTCGTAACCTGCCGCGGCGAGGGAGCAGAGCACGGCCAAGGCCCATAGGCGACTTTTCCCATGGATCTGCCAGCCGATTAAAAAAACGAGCAGGCCAAAGAATTATTGAACCCCAAACTCGTTGTCCAGTAGTTCCTGAATCGTAATGAATACGATTTAGAAGAAGGGCTGCGATGACTGTGTCCAGAGCCGAGACCGATCACCGCGTCCAGGCATTCGTACAGACGTGTCGCCAACGGGGTATGAAGGTCACCCATCAACGGACGGAGATCTTCCGCGAGCTGGCCGCCAGTGCGGAGCACCCGGATGCGGAAACCGTCTACCAGACAGTGTGCCAGCGCGTGCCGAGCATCTCTCGTGATACGGTCTACCGCACTCTCGCCACCCTGGAGAACGAGGGCCTTGTCCGCAAGGTCGGCCCCCACTTCGAGAGGACCCGCTATGACGCGAATCCGGATCGCCACCACCATTTCATCTGTACCGTGTGCGGCGTAGTACGCGACTTCTATAGCGAGGACCTGGATGGCCTGCCGATCCCCCAGGCGGTGGAGGCCTGGGGCGAGATCGAGTCGGCCCAAGTCCAAGTCCGGGGGACCTGTGTCCTCTGCGCGAACCGTAAAACAAAAACGCGACGCAGACCCGGGTAGTCTTACGCGGGCCCTGGCTGTGTAGGAATAGCGAAACGAGGACCGTTTTGGAGAAAAGGAGACCTGTCATGCCAGAGAGTACTATGAATGAAAGCAGCACGGGCCCGGTGGCGGGCGGAACTCACAAACACACTGTTGGCCGCGGCACGACGAACCAAGACTGGTGGCCGAAACAGTTGCGGCTCGATGTCTTGCACCAGCGTTCCTCCAAGTCGAATCCGATGGGCGAGAGTTTCAATTACGCGAAAGAGTTCCAGAGTCTCGACTTGGAGGCCGTGAAGAAGGACCTCCGTGGCCTGATGACGACGTCGCAGGACTGGTGGCCGGCGGACTTCGGCCACTACGGACCTTTGTTCATCCGTATGGCGTGGCACAGCGCCGGCACCTACCGCATGGGTGACGGCCGCGGCGGCGCCGGCAACGGTAGCCAGCGCTTTGCGCCCCTCAATAGCTGGCCCGACAACTGCAACCTCGACAAGGCGCGCCGGCTGCTCTGGCCGATCAAGCAGAAGTACGGCCGGAAGATCTCCTGGGCCGACCTGATGATCCTCACCGGCAACGTCGCCCTGGAGTCGATGGGCTTCAAGACCTTCGGCTTCGGCGGCGGACGCGAGGACATCTGGGAACCGGAGAAGGATATCTACTGGGGCTCCGAGGGCAAGTGGCTGAAAGACCAGCGCTACTCCGGCGACCGGGATCTCGAAAATCCGCTCGCGGCCGTGCAAATGGGCCTGATTTACGTCAACCCCGAAGGCCCGAACGGCAACCCGGACCCAATCGCGGCGGCACGGGATATCCGCGAGACCTTCGCGCGCATGGCGATGAACGACGAGGAGACAGTGGCCCTGATCGCGGGCGGCCACACCTTCGGCAAGACCCATGGCGCTGGCGATGCGAAACATGTCGGGCCTGAGCCCGAAGCGGCCGGCATCGAGGAACAAGGTCTCGGCTGGAAGAGCAGCTTCGGCACCGGCAAAGGGGGTGACACGATCACCAGCGGTCTGGAAGTCACCTGGACCAACACGCCCACGAAATGGAGCAACAACTTTTTCAGGATCCTGTTCGGCTATGAATGGGAACTGACGAAGAGCCCGGCCGGCGCGCAGCAATGGCAGCCGAAGGGGGGCGCGGGCGCCGGTACCGTTCCGGATGCACACCACCCGTCCCAGCGTCATGCGCCGACCATGCTGACCACGGACCTCGCCCTACGGTTCGACCCGGTCTACGAAAAGATCTCGCGGCGCTTCTACGAGAATCCGGATCAGTTCGCCGACGCGTTCGCCAGGGCGTGGTTCAAGCTTACACACCGCGACATGGGCCCCCGCGCCCGCTATCTCGGCCCGGAGGTTCCGGCGGAAGAGCTGATCTGGCAGGATCCCATCCCGGCCGTCAATCACCAACTGATTGAGGCGCAGGACATCGCCTCTCTCAAGGGCAAGATCCTGGCTTGCGGCCTGTCCGTGTCGGAGCTGGTTTCGACCGCCTGGGCTTCGGTGTCCACCTTCCGTGGCTCCGACAAGCGCGGCGGCGCCAACGGCGCCCGCATTCGCCTGGCGCCGCAGAAGGATTGGGAAGTCAACCAGCCCACCCAGTTGGCGAAGGTTCTTAAGACCCTGGAGGGCATCCAGAGCGCGTTCAACGGCACGCCGTCCGGTGGCAAAAAGGTATCACTGGCCGACCTGATCGTTCTGGCCGGTTGCGCGGGCGTCGAGCAGGCGGCGAAGAATGCCGGCTACGAGGTGACCGTTCCTTTCACGCCGGGACGCATGGACGCCTCCCAGGAGCAAACCGAGGTGGCCTCCTTCGCCGTGCTCGAGCCGGTCGCGGACGGCTTCCGCAATTACCAGAAGACCCGCTATACCGTATCGGCCGAGGAGTTGCTGGTTGACAAGGCGCAATTGCTGACCTTGACCGCCCCGGAAATGACGGTGCTCGTGGGCGGCATGCGCGTCCTGAAGACCAACTACGGCGGGTCCCGGCACGGTGTCTTCACCCAGCGGCCCGAGGCGCTCACCAATGACTTCTTCGTGAATCTGCTCGACATGAGCACGATGTGGAAGGCAACCTCGCAAGACGGTGACGTGCTCGAGGGTCGTGATCGCGTCACGGGCGAACTCAAGTGGACCGGCACCCGTGTCGACCTCATCTTCGGCTCGAATTCCCAACTGCGGGCCCTGGCGGAAGTCTACGCGTGTGCGGACTCCCAAGAGAAGTTCCTGCACGACTTTGTAGCAGTGTGGAACAAAACCATGAACCTTGACCGTTTCGACCTCTCCTGATCAGAAAGTCGAGGCAACATCCGCGCGAACCTGCCGCCACGCGGGGGACAGGTGGAATCGATCCATCACTCTAAAGGAAAGGAGCATTGTTAATGTGTAACGAGAACAGACTACCGCTGATTGGCGAGAAGGCCCCGTCGTTCCAGGCGGAGACCACCCAGGGACCCATCAACTTCCCCGAGGATTTCAAGGGCAAGTGGGTCGTGTTCTTCTCGCACCCGGCCGATTTCACGCCGGTCTGCACCACCGAGTTCATGACCTTCGCCTCGATGCAGCCCCAATTCGAGGCCCTCAACTGTAAGCTGCTGGGTCTGTCGATCGACAGCACCTACAGCCACATCGCCTGGCTGCGGACTATCAAGGAGAAGATCCAGTACAAGGGCATGAAGAACGTTGAGGTGACCTTCCCGGTCATCAGCGACCTGACGATGGAGGTCTCCAAGACCTTCGGCATGCTCCAGCCCGGCGCGAGCAGCACCCAGGCCGTGCGGGCGGTGTTTATCATCGACCCGGAAGCCAAGGTCCGGGCGATCCTGTACTACCCGCTGTCCAACGGCCGCAACATGGAAGAGGTCAAACGGCTACTGATCGCGATGCAACATTCCGACCAGTACAAGATTGCCACGCCAGCCAACTGGCAGCTCGGGGACGATGTGATCGTCCCGCCGCCAGGCTCGTGCGGCACCGCCAAGGAGCGGGTGGAAACGCCTGCGGCAGATACGAAAGTGCTGGACTGGTTCATGGTCCTCAAGAAGTGCCCGCACGGAAACAATTGACCCGGGAGCATCCAGCCATGAGCCTGGAACTGAAACCCATTGGCATCGTTCATTCGCCCTTCACACAATCCACCGGGACGCCGATTCAGGCCAGCATGGCCCAGGGCGCAGCAGGTACAGTGGAGGTGTTTCCCGCTTTCGACGATGGCCTCAAGGACTTGGATGGCTTCGACCGGATTTGGTTGTTGTACTGGTTCGACCGGGCGGCGGCGCCCAAGCTGATCGTCACACCGTATCTCGACGATCAGCCTCACGGCGTTTTTGCCACGAGGGCTCCCGCCCGGCCGAATCCGATCGGGATGTCCGCCGTTCGCCTGCTGCGAATCGAGGGCGGCACGCTGCACGTGGCCGATGTGGACATCCTGGACGGCACGCCGCTGCTGGACATCAAGCCGTATGTCCCGCGGTTCGATCATCTGCCGGCCGAGCGAACAGGTTGGCTCCCACAGGCGAGCGATCGCCCTCACACGGCCGACCGGCGGTTTGAGACGTAATCTCTGGATGTGGTGAAAGCATACGTGGCGAAGCACAACAAACCGCCTGCAGGCGGGTTCACCGCAGATGTTGCCGCCATCAGAGTTTGCGGATAAGATCGACGGCCGTGTCGCGGCGTCGAGAGGAATCCGGTACGCCATTATTTTTCTGCAGATCAGGAGATGAAGTGATGCAACAGATACGAACAGATGCTGCTCCGGCGGCCATCGGCCCGTACAGTCAAGCCGTGGCGGAAGGACAATTGCTTTTCACCTCCGGGCAGCTTCCCATTGACCCAGCTACGGGCAAGCTTCGCAACAGCGACATTGCCTCGGCCGCACGACAAGTGCTGTCGAACCTCCGTGCCGTGCTTGTTGCTGGAGGGGCCGACCTGAACACCGTGGTCAAAACAACGGTCTTCTTGAAAGACATGCGGGACTTTCAGGCTTTCAATGGGGTCTATGCCGAGTACTTCCAGGAGCCGTTCCCGGCCAGAAGCTGCGTGCAAGTCGCCGCACTCCCCAAAGAGGCGTTGGTGGAGATCGAAGCTGTCGCGGCGCGCAAGGAATGACAAAAGAGGCGGTGAGAACCTTGCCACGAGGGCGCCCGCGTGGCCGAATCTCGTCGGGATGATAGTACTGGGCTGGAATCGTCGTCGGTGTCGCAAAGGATGACCGTCTGCGTATCTTGTTGCTCTCGGAAGCAACGCCGGCAACAACGTGCCTTCTGCCCTTAGCCGAGCTTCTCAAAGGGCCACACCACGACGCCTCCGTCCATCACACGGACCTTCTGGAAACCGGCGGCTTTGAGGATCAGGGCCGCCTCATAGCCGCGCAAGGAGATCTTGCAGAAGGTGACAATCTCCTTGTCTCTCGGCAGCTCTTGGAGGCGTCCGCGCAGCGTCCCGAGAGGAATCAGGGTTGAGCCCGGCAGACGGTTCTGCTCGTACTCCTTGGGAGAGCGCACATCCAGGAACATGAAGTCCTGCTTCTTCTGCTGCATTTCGTGGACCTCTTGGGCCGAGACGCCCTCCATGTAGCCATCCAGCTTGTTGCGGAGCACGTTGGCGGCGGTGATGATGTTGTCCATGGCCGGCGCGTAGGGTGGCGCGTAACAGAGGTCGGCATTGGCCAGTTGGTCCACGATCATGCTCGCCGTCAGCGCCATGGCGGCCACGTCGATCCGCTTGTCGCCCGCACCGGGACCGAGGGCCTGAGCACCCAGGAGCTTTCGACTCGCTCGGTCTGCAATCAGTTTCAGGATCAGGAGCTTGGCGCCGGGCATGAAGTGCGCCTTATCCGGGGCCGGGGCAATCGCGCTCACCACGTCATAGCCGTGTGCTTTGGCGGCGGATTCGCTCAGGCCGGTCCGCCCGACACAGAAGTCGAAGACCTTGAGCACTGTGCTACCCAGGACACCTGGGAAGCGGTCCTGGCCGCCACAGATATTGACCGCCGCGACACGGCCCTGCCTGTTGGCCGTGGAGCCCAGCGGGACAAAGCAGGGACCATCTGTCATGAGATCCCGGCACTCCACACAATCCCGGGCGGCAAAGATGTCCGGATCGCTGGTCTGCATACGGTCATCGACCTTGACCGCTCCGGTGCGGCCGATTTCCAGGCCGGCCTTTTGTGCCAGCATCACGTTCGGGCGTACCCCGATGGCGAGAATGACCATGTCTGCTGCGAGCCGGCCGGCGCTGGTCAGGACCGATCGGACGACTCCATCGCCTTCGATGGCCTCGACCTTCGTGCCGGTCAGTACCTTGACGCCGTGAGACTCCATGTGCTGTTCCACCAGACGGGCCATATCCGGGTCTAGGATGCGCAATATCTGGGGCATCATCTCCACCACCGTCACCCGGCAACCTCGCTGCACCAGGGCCTCCGTGATTTCTACGCCGATAAGGCCACCGCCCACGATTACTACGTCGCGGGCCTTGTCCTGGGCCAGCAGGGTCCGGATGCCCTCGGCATCGTGCACACCCTGAAGAGTAAACACGTTGCTCAGGTTCGTCCCTGGAACAGGTGGAATGACCGCTTTGGCCCCGGTGGCCAAGACGAGCTTGTCGTAATCCAGCCACGACTCCCGTCCCTGCACGAGGTCACGCACACGAAGACGCTTGCCCGTACGGTCGATCTCGGTCGCTTCCGTCTCATTGAGGACTTTGACGTTCTTCACATTCTGGAAGAACACGGGGTCGCGCACTGCGCCCACGGGAGTGGACATGAGTTCCTTCTGCTCCTTGACAACACCGGACACATAGTATGGCAATCCGCACCCGGCATAGGACAAGAGCTTTCCCTTCTCCACGATGGTCACCTCGGCCTCCGGACACAGCCGGATGATCTTGGATGCGACTTTGGGTCCGGCGGCCACGCCGCCAACGATAACGACACGCAATGGTGAACTCATGCAATGGCCTTTCATTTGGCTGGAACTGCCTCGTAGTATAGCGTTCCCTCTTGCTCCCTGGCCCGAACCTTCTGGTCGGCAACCAACCGCCCGACACATTTGGCCGCTTCATGGGGATGAAGGCGTAGCCCCGTGGCGATGTCCGCAAGAGAACAGGGTCTTCTACGCAGCAGATCGAGCACCTCGTCGCACCCGACGCCGGGACTACCCGTATCGCCGCCACGCGAGCAGGGAACGATCAGCTCCGCCTCCGGGTGCAGTTGGGCCGCAAGTTCTTCAAGCTGAGCACGCGGAACGGGCGTCGCATAGCTTTCGACGGGAGGGCGGACGACCGTGTTGACTTGGACTTTGTCAGGTGAGATCGTCTCGATGCAATCGCGAAGCGCTTTGATTCGCGTCTCGACGGTGGTTACACCGCTCAAGAGAAACACTTCGAGCCAATAGCGGCCATGAAACAACCGCCGAAATTCCTGGAGCCCCTTCAGCATCTGATCGAAGCCGATCTGCGGATGCGGTCGGTTCACGTACTTGAAGATATCCTCACTGCCCGCGTCCAGCGAAGGCACGACGAGATCGGCGTCCAACAACGAACGTTGGACCTCCGCCAGCCATAACAAAGAGCCGTTCGTAATCACCGCCACCGGGATGTCGGTCATGCTCTTGATCTCATGGATCAATTGCTCGATTTGGGCATGAAGAGTAGGCTCGCCCGAGCCGGACAGCGTGATGTAGTCCGGCTTTGAGCTCAACTTATCCTTCAACTCGGCTACCACTTCCTTCGTCGGGACCCATTCTTTCCGTTCTGTAGTCTTGCAGGTAGTTCGGCCCAACTGGCAGTAGATGCAATCGTAGGTACAGGTCTTGTAGGGTACAAGGTCCACTCCCAAAGAGCGACCCAGCCGCCGCGAGGGAACCGGCCCGTAAATGTATCGTCTTGCTTCTTTCATAGTGCACTCTCAGGCAGTCTCCGGAGCCTCCGTCTTTATGATGCAAGTCCAATCAAACGGATTGTACCGATTCATCCGTCTGCTCAATCCGATCCACCCCTTAATTTCTACGCGTGCTTGACGGATCTTGTGCCGGTCGGTGTAGGTCTGCACTCTGGTCGTGTAGGTATAATAGCCGGGCAGCTCTTCCTGGACGAATCGGGCGACTTCATCTGCCGGCACATGCGAAGCTCGTATCCCACGTCCTTTCACCTGGAAGGTCCGGCCTTGGAACATGTCCGTCATCTCAAGAACAGAGCCAATACCCTCGGATTCCTTGCGCGAAACTGATGTACGCCCTCGGACTCGATTCCACAAAGACATTTGTACTCCCGACCATCTCAACCACGCGACAATCTGAAGGCTCAGCTCGTTGTCTGATTGGCATATCGTTTCAGGTCTCGCACGGTCTGTGGTCACAAGGCGCGTCTCGGCCGCAGCAGGGTTTCTCTCGACTACAAGCAGAACCATTGGTTCGACCCTGAGTTGAGGCGGGGAGATTTCGGCCTTTGAAAATGATCGTGGCGCCGCTTCCGATCAGCCGCGTGACCGGCCCGTGGCACTGTGGACACGTAGCTATGGCGTCGGCCGCCATGACCTGGAACTCCTCAAAAGTGTATCCGCACTTATTGCATCGATATTCATAGGTGGGCACAGGCATCTCTTTCACTCAGACTGGTGTGGAGAACCATGATTCACGATCCCCGCGAAGCGACCGAGAAGTCCGGTGGGGACGGCGATTACCATTTCCTCGGGTTGAATGCCGCCGTACTGGCGAGAGTCGGGGCAGCCAAAGGAAATACTGATGGACTGACTCATGTAGGCTTTCACGACGGCGTTGCCGCAGACACCCATGATGCTGGAGACGTCCACGCGGAGACTGTTGCCCGTCGCTGTCTCCCACAGCCTGACCAGTCGCATCGCTGCCTCAGGTCGGGCATACGTGATCAACACATCTGGTTTGGCGCATTGCCCGACACGAATACCGGCGTATGGGTATCCCATGACAGGTACTTGCCGGATGAGTTCCTCAGCCCTGTCCCCATTCATACCCGTCTTCTCGGACAGATGGAGCGCCAACGCCTCGTCCTTGCTCCTGATCCAGCCGAATGTTCGCTTGGCTCCTTCGCAGCAGATCATCTCAGGCGAAAGGTCTATACGGCCATGGCCCGCGTGGTGGACCGCCTCACAGAACCTCATCGCGCCGCAATGAATACAATCGTGATCCCTCTGCACGTGTTTGAGGAATTTGATGCCGATCCATTGCGTATCGGTCACCTGTTCCAACAGTGGATAGGACGATGAATGCACCTCCGTTGTGTTCTCCATAAGACTATCGACCTTTCTCAAAACGTGATTTGCGTGCCCACGTTGCACACGAAACACTTCTCCGGCAGGGCATTCCAGAGTTCTCGCGAAGCTTCAATGCCTGTGCAATGGGCAGGACCGATCTGCTGCACCTGGTGTCGGCGGATGGCCTCTATCGTGTGAACGATCCGCGTCTGCGAGGCCCGCACGAGATGCATCCCTCCCAATACCGCCTGGATCGGTCGGCCCGGGAACGAACCCGCGACATAATCCAGCGTGTTGACGACCCCGGCATGCGCACAACCGAGAACTACGACAAGGCTCTCATTGGCCTCCACCACCAATGCCTGATCGTCCAACAAGCCATCAGGTCGGGTACAGTTCGGATCCAGGTAGAATGGGCCGCCCGTGTCTTCCAGAGCAGACCCCCGGGGAATCTCGCCGGTCGCCCATATGCCGGGAAGAACCTCCGCCGGACCATTCGTGAAGGAGCCCAATTCGCCATAGATGCGCCGCTCCAGCATCTGTGCAATTTCTCGTTCCATGCCGATCTGTTGGCTTTGCCCCCCTCTACAGGCAAATTTTGCCTCCAGTGCCTGCGGATGGAGATGGATCGGCGCCGCCGGGGCTATTTCAAGAATTCTCCTCAGTCCGCCGACATGGTCGTAATGACCGTGGCTGAGCACAATGGCGTCCGCTTTGCCCAGATCGATCCCCAGGATACGAGCGTTGTGGAACAAGATCTCGCTCTGGCCCGCATCAAAGAGGATTCTTCGAGAACCGATCTCGATCCAGAACGACAGTCCATGCTCGGCCAGCAATCCACGCCCGCCTGCCGTATTCTCAACCAGCACTGTAATCCGGCCGCTATCCATCCCGCTCTACTCCTTGGGATGCCTGTATCCTTGCCCGGTCCAGACCCACAGTGGCCCTTTCAGCCGCGACAACACATGCAGCTGCCGGTCGATTGTCATAAGGAGTTGGTGCATCAGGAGCCATGTTTGCGGTCCTCTATTACACCGGCCGGTTTGCCGAACGTCGCGTTCAGTGTCTCCTCGATCTCGGCCTTGCGCTGAACGCTCGTTGTGGCCACCGCGACCCGTCCATTCTTGAAGTACGCCGTGAACGGCAGTCCCATGAAGGAACTGCACTCCGGCAGATCCCTGATGAAGCCTGCGGCGGGAATGTCAAAGTCCTGGTCACAGAACACGACGTGCGCGTAGTCCCGCTCCAACTCCTCAAGGATGCGGTACACGGGAACGCACATCGGTCCCATTCGTCCACAGCAGACGACGACATTCTAATGGTTGGCCAGCACTTCCCGGATTTCTTCTTCTGTTGTGAGATGCTTCAGATTCGTGCGCAACATTTCATTTCTCCCCTGCAAGATATCGTTCGACATCCATGGCGGCCATGCAACCCCGGCCTGCAGCCGCAACGGCCTGCCTGTAAACGGGATCACAGATATCGCCGCAGGCAAAAACCCCCGGCGTCGAGGTTCTGGTGGAACATGGTTTGACTTGGATGAAACCGTCCTGGTCCGTTTCCACCAACTCTCGGAAGATGTCGCTTTTCGGATCGTGACCGATGGCGACGAAAACGCCGGCACATTGGACTTCTCGTTTCTCACTCGTCTTCGGATTCTTCAGGACAACGCCTGTGACAAAGTCATTGCCGAGCATCTCTTCCACAATCCACGGGATCATCCATTCGATCTTCGGGTTCCTCTTGGCCTTCTGCACCTCAATGGGGGTAGCACGGAGATGCTCCCGCCTGTGAACAATGGTGACCTTGCTCGCAAAGCGAGTGAGAAACACAGCATCCTGCATGGCAGCATTGCCTCCGCCCACTACCAGAACTTCCTTGTCACGGGAAAATGGCCCATCACAAGTCGCGCACCCCGATACACCCCTGCCATAGAACTTCGCCTCCGTCGGAATCGATAGACACCTTGCTTCGGCTCCGGTGGCGATGATCAGCGTTTTCGTTTCGATTGTCTCCTGGCCCGCGACAATGCGAAATACGCCTTCCCCTTTCTTGACCTCTTGCACGGCTTCAGATCGGAAGCGTGCCCCGAACCGCTTGGCCTGCTTTCGGAACTGTTCCATCAGTTCCAAGCCCAAGATCGGATCGGGGAAGCCGGGGTAGTTCTCCACTTCATGAGAGACGATGAGCTGGCCGCCCGGCACGTGGCCTTCCAGGACCAGCGGCTGCAATCCTGCGCGGGCGGTATAGATGGCCGCCGTTAGTCCGGCCGGTCCACTCCCTGCGATGACTACATTTTCCACGATCGGCATCTTCAGCTCTCTTTCATCTTGGGCGCGGAAAGACCATGGCCTCGGCGAATTCGGCCTGAAACTCGCGGTCCATCGACAATTGCACGTGGTGGGTCCGCCGGGCCAGATCTTCACCATGCTCGCGGGCGTCCAACGACAGTAAAGCCCATCGCGCACCGGCCAGCGATACGTTCCCGACATAATGAATACGCCGGTGATCGATTTCCGGAGGAATCAGGCCGATTCTCTGGGCCTTGTCACGGCGGATGAAGCTGCCGAATCCTCCTGCGATAAGGACCGTTCCCAGATCGGAGGCGCGCAGACCCGCTTGACGCAGCAGGATGGAGATGCCAGCCCGGATCGCCCCGCAACCCAGTTGCAGCTCCCGGATATCCCGCTGCGTGAGCGTGATCGTTCGGTGAGCCAAGTCGCCAGCGGGCTCGGCCAGCACGAAAAGACGGTGGCCATTTTGGTTGAGCCGGACTCTCCGGGCGAGCGCTGGCGGCAGCCCAACCGGTAGTTCCTTCGAAGAACGCAAATACCCCTCCGGAGAGATGATTTCCTGCCGGAGCAGTTCGGCGGCCAAATCGATCAAGCCGCTGCCACAGATGCCCGCCGCCGCCCCATTGCCGATGACCCCCAGGTGAACGTCTGTGTCCAGAACCACCTTCTCCACGGCCCCCCGCGTGGCCCGCACGCCACAACTGATCCTGGCTCCTTCAAAGGCGGGTCCCGCCGCCGTTGACGCCGCCAACAACTTTCCCTGGTGTGCAAGGACAATCTCACCGTTTGTGCCAATATCCACCATCAGCGTTGGACCATCCAGCGCGTCAATCTGCGTAGCCAGCATGCCCGCGACAGTGTCCCCTCCCACAAAACCGCCGATCACCGGAAAGACGTAAGCTGTTCCGCAAGGGTTGATCGGTATCTCCAGGTCTTTGGCCGGCAGGAGCAGACCACGTGCATAGGCCGGGACAAATGGGATTTCACCCAGTGGCGACGGGTCGATGCCACACAGGAGATGCTGCATGGTCGTATTCCCGGCGAAGGCGACCTGATAAATGTGCTGCGAACTCACCCACGCCTCGTGGCACAGTGCGTCGATCATCCGCGCCGCTTCCTCCACCAGCGCGTGACGCAGTTCCTCCAGACAGCCGTGATCGGACGCCGCATGCTTGATCCGCGACAGCACATCGTCGCCAAAGCTCACTTGCGGGTTTAGCCGTGAGACCACTGCCAGTTCTTGTCCGGAACACAGGTTCACGAGCGAGGCGACCAGTGTGGTTGTGCCAATATCGAAAGCCACGCCGAAACACTGGCCTGTTGTGTTGCCTTCTTCAAAGCCGATCAGGCGGTGATCCGACAGGACGGCCGTACCCTCGAAACCCTGGACCCGCAGCCGCTTGGGTATTTCTCGCAACATGGCCAGATCGATCTCGAACCGCCCTGTCTGTTCTTCCACGCGAAGCAGATCAGGGACGCCATCCTCCAGGGCAGGCGGTGTCAATTTGAGGTAGACTTTGCGAATCGCGGTTCGCAGCGCCGCTGGACTGCCAACTGCGGAATCCTGAACGATCTGGTGGCTGCCGCCGAACAGCGATGTGGAGGACAGGTGAATTACCATATCGCGCTTGACCGTATGCTGACAGGCTAATCGCCATCCGTCGCGAAGCTCGTCCTCCGAGAAAGCCCGGCGGTCCGCATCGGTGGGATCGTCCGCACCGGACATGATTCGGATGCGGCATTTCCCGCATGTCCCAGCCCCGCCGCAAGGGGTGTCGATCACCAGCCCAACGCCGGCCGCGGCCTCCAGAATCGAAGTCGCATCAGCAACCGATATGGTTTGCCCCCGGGCTTGGAACCTTATGTCATATTGCAATTGTGACATGATTCTCGCTCATGTTCGGATAGCAGCCTTGGGAGAAGGCTCTGCCTCCGTTTCGCCAAGCAATAGCACGGCTATCGCAACCGTCGTCGTCCAGAGCCCCCTCTGCCCCTTGGCTGTTTGGGTGATGTTCGACGTTCGAATGATCAGCCCACTGGCCTTATAGACCTGTTCCTTCTCCGACCATGCCTGGTCCGGGTCCACTTCCAGGCCGAGAGTCGTGCCAAGCATGTCCGCCGCCAGATCTTCCGCCATGTCGGAGGCCTGTTGACGATTCATGCCGTACTCATGGACCTCGCTGAGATATCCCCATTGGGTGATGTCCTTGGGAATGGCGATGCCGATAGCCGAGGCGATCAATCTGCCGTGTTCGTTTGTGTCGGTTCTGGCCATCACACAGTGGCAGATCCGTCCGGGCGACAGTCTCTTCAGGCCGTCTCTCTGGCTGATGATACTACAATTCGGAGGCACGATGGACGACACCTGCACCAAATTCTGTTGGGCGACGCCCGCATTTCTCAATGCTTCTTCAAAGGACTTCAGTTGGTACCGGTGCCTGCCGACGCCTCTCGTGAAAAACGCCTTTGTCGGGATCATGCCGTTCTTCATCGAAGATCTATAGCCTTTCGCTGCCGTGCCCTTTGTGCATGAACCTCCCTGTCGCCCGCACTTTCAGTTGCCCGTTCTGAGTGATGTGCGCTTCCAGTTCATACAACGGATGCGAGGCACTCTTGAGGCGGGCTGTCACCTTCGCTGGCTCATGCAGAATGATCGGGTGTCTGAATCGAACGTTCAACTCGGCCGTCACGCCGGTCAGGCCATGAGCAAAGAGCCAGTTGGTCATGGCCCCATCGAGGATAGCCGACGTGATACCCCCGTGCGGCCAACCCACATAGCCTTCAACCATGTGATCCAATTCAAAGTCAGCCACTACCGTGTCGTCGGCTCCAGCCACGAAGCGTAAGCAAAGCCCGCAGGGGTGGTCCGGACTGCACACGACACAATGCGGATGCAGTCGGGCGCGGAGGCTCGTGCACGATTGTGTCGTTGTGGCATTAACGGCAGCTTCTGCAAATCGATCCATCACTATCCTTCTTTGGCAGACCCTGTATGGTTATTGTTCGATGATGTCGCGCATGGCCGACGGATGCACGCCGCCCGTGCCCGCGATGTCACGCAGCGTCATATCCGGCTCGGGCCTGAAGCCTTTTTCTCGCAGTTTCTGAACGGTCTTCTCCAAGTCCAGGTTCTGTTGCTCGCAGTACTGTCGTAGCGTCAAGCGGCCGATCCCGTAACCGCCTTGCTGCTGGCCCTGCCGATTGGCACCCCGACCACCTCCGGGCCGAGGCGTGGTGCTCTGCCCGGTGGCGATGGCGTAGAGTTGCATCGGAGTCATGCCGGCTTTCTTCGCAAGATCCCCCAGGACCACCTCGGGCGATGGGACCTCAATGCCGGCCGCCTGAAGATTCTTGACCATGGATTCTATTTCGAGGCCGTCTGTCTGGCGGGCCAGTTCGCTCAGGGTCATCAATTCCGCATGGGGGAGAGGTGCCTGGCCCACAGGCGCCTCCCAACTATTCTTGATGGTCTCATTCCAGATCAGCAAGGAAGAGAACGGCTTCACATTGGCCAGCGTTGCCCAGCCGACAAGAATACAGAGAAACAGCGCGATCGCCCATTCAGTCCTCAAAGCGAATGCCTTGCGGATCTTGTTGCGGAAGTAGCTCAGAAAGGACCGCCAGTTCAGGTAGAGGTGGAGAACAGCCGCAATCATAAAGATGAGGCTGAACCAGATGTGCAGGCCGGCCCACTGATCCTTCGTCAGAGCCAGCATCCGCCAGCCTGTCCAGTGCGCGATGCGGCCGGGCGGCGTGACGAACAGCACAACGCCGGTGACTGACATCGCCATGAACGACAGAGCGGTTGTGACCGAGATGAATGCCCGCCAGTTGAGTCGGCGTTTCGACCCTGCATCTTGGGCCGACTGTTCCTCGTGCTGCGAACAGGATTCCGTTTCCATGTTTACTCCTCTGAAGCCAGAAGCTTTCGACCGGTCCTTTGGAGGCCACGTACCGCGACTAATGATCGCAGATATTGGCCCCTGTCTGGAGCGTACCGTTCAAGTACGCTGCCACAATCTCTTCCGGACCACCGGCTGTCGCGCCGGTCACCACCTGGATGCCGTTCTCAACGAAGAGGCTCTGGGCCCGACTGCCCATCCCGCCGGCAATGACAACGTTCACCTTCTGCTGCCCGAGCCACTGGGGCAAAACGCCGGGCGCGTGAGGCGGAGGAACCTCCCGGTGGATTCCGGAGACGCACTTCTCCTGCGAATTCACGTCTACGATGGCAAACTCCTCACAGTGCCCAAAGTGAAGGCACAACTGTCCCTGTGCAAGGGGAATCGCGATACGCATGTGTTGCTCTCCTTTCCGGCTATTCGCCACATCACATTCACTATTCAAACCGACCAAAAGCGTGACGGCCTCACGGAAGGCCCGGGCGGCCTGGCTTTGCCGGTACTTGTCCACATACGGCTGCCCGGAATCGCACGCTTCGACAATTTGCGGGTCTATGGGAATACGCCCGAGAAAGGGCACGTTCATTGTCAGGGCCATGTTCTCACCGCCGCCGGCTTTGAAGATATCCGTTCTCTCCCCGCACTTCGGGCAGATGAACCCACTCATATTCTCCAGCACGCCGAGTACGGGCAGGTCGAGGCTCCGGCAGAACGTGATGCTCTTACGCACATCGGACAGCGCCACCTCCTGAGGAGTCGTTACCACGACGGCGCCATCCGCATGCTCCAGGAGCTGAATGATTGCCAGCGGCTCATCGCCTGTACCCGGCGGCGAATCGATGATCAGGAAATCCAGCTCGCCCCATTCCACGTCCTTGAGGAACTGCTTGATCATCTGATATTTCATGGGACCCCGCCAGATCACGGCGTCATCGCTGGACTGCAGGAGAAACCCAATCGACATGACCTTGAGATTCGCACCCACTTCTATGGGCAGAATCGTATCGACCATCGCCTGCACCCTCCTGCCCTCCAGGTTCAGGATCTTCGGCACGCTCGGACCGTGAATGTCGATATCCAGCAGTCCGGTCCGCTGGCCGGCGAGCGAGAGCGAAATGGCCAGATTGACCGCGACCGTGCTCTTGCCGACCCCGCCCTTGCCGGAGAGGACCACGATCTTATGCTTGATCTGCGCCATCCGCTGACGGATCTCGGCCTGCTCGGTCTCCATTTGCCTGTGATGTTCCTGCTCTTGCTGATTCTGGGCCATGCTGGCGGCCATATTCAGTCCACCCTTTCTGTTTCTGCAAGTCCCTGTTCCGCGGTGTCAGGACAGGTATTGGAGATCTTCAAATCCATCACAACTTCATTTCGTCGAGCCAACACTTCAAAACCTTCTTTCAATGCCTCGAACAGTCTCTCCGATTCACCGACGACGAAGGTACTCATTGATCGTGTCTCAGCGTGCAGGCCACGAGACCGGAGCACTTGGCAGAACTCTGTCACAGGACCGGAGAGCTTCCTGGTTCTCAGCGGGTAAAGGCTCACTTCGGCTTGCACTCTCATAGCGTCACCTTCGCCGCAAGAAAAGCTCCATGCTCATTTCCGGTCAAACCGCCCACCCATTCGAGCACCGGGGACAACCACAAGAGTGAATCCCACCCGGGGACAAACCCGGCCACGAGGATTGCTGGCTCCCCAAAGGGCGCCAGCAGGTCTTTCAAATCGACAGGGGAGAACAGGTGCGCCGAAGCGTACATACTGGCGGCTCTGCGCTTTCTGTCCTGATTGTAGGCTGACAGGTGGTTCAACGCACCAACGATGAGTATCCCGCCAGTCTTTTTCACACAACGGATCATCTCCGAGACCACTCTGGCCGGATCTGCCACGAATTCAAGCACGGTGATGGCGGCTGCCACATCGAAGCTGTCGTCGGCAAACGGCAGTCTTTCCGCATCAGCCACTTCAAACGTTCCACCGGCGACATTCTTTTGTCTCGCGACTGCTATCATTCGTTCTGAGATGTCTACACCCGTGACTTCAAATCCCTTGCTGCCGAAATACTCGCTGCAGTGTCCGGTTCCACAACCAATCTCCAAGAGCTTGCCGCCGTTGGGGGCGGGCGGCAGCATTCTGGCTATGGCCCTCTTTTCCAGCCGATCGTACATGGCCCCTCGCCGAGTCCTGTACCACGCATCATAGCGATGAGCGATTCTGCCAAAGTCAAATCGAGATGTTGATGATTCATTCACAGGACACCAACTGTCAGCCGAGTGCATATGTCACCTGCCGCCACAGGGCTTTGATTCTTTCTGTGATCTTCCCTCCGGTATACTCCACAACGGTTGCTTTCATGATCTGGGCCTTGGTGAAAGCGTCGTCGTAGGGGATTTCGCCGACGACCGTGATTCCCCGCTTGCGGGCTTCCTCGCCGATCTGAGCGGTCATCTCGGGATTGATGTCCGCCTTGTTGATGCACAGCAGGGTCCGTATCCCGAAGTTGGCGGCGAGGTCGGCCGCCCGCCCGAGATCATGCCGCCCGGAGAGGGTGGGTTCAGTGACGATCAGCACTACGTCGGCACCGGTAATGGATGCAATCACCGGGCACCCAATTCCGGGCGAGCCGTCGGCGATGATCAGATCCAGCTTCCGCTCTGCCGCAATCTCCTTGGCCTTCTGACGGATCAGCGTCACCAATTTGCCGCTGTTCTCCTCGGCGATCCCCAGCTTCGCATGGACCATCGGCCCGAACCGCGTATCCGAGATGAACCACTGACCGTTGACGGCATCGTTGAGCCCGATGGCCTTGACGGGGCAGAACTCCACACAGACCTTGCACCCTTCGCAGGCAACAGGATCGATGGCATACGTTTTCTCCAGGACATCGTTGGCGGGTCCGTCCAGATGAACGGCTTCAAAACGGCACATATAGGCGCACACGCCGCAGCCTACACACTTACTTGGATCGATGACCGCCTGCTTGCCGCCGGAGAAATCGGATGTCTGGCGTGTACTCGGTTCCAATACGATGTGCAAGTCTGCCGCATCCACATCGCAATCCGCCAGAATCGCGTTGTGCGCCAGAGCGGCAAACGCAGCGGTGATGCTCGTCTTGCCTGTTCCTCCTTTGCCGCTGATGACAACCAGTTCCTTCATGGATGGTTACTCCTCGCTAATCTCGACACTCAGATGATGGTGGACTGGACAAGATACAGACCGCGACACGAGACAGTACTTCTCCGTCAGCCCGGCCATTTCGCTGATCTTCTGGGCAAGGTTTGGTTCGCTTACTGTGGCCGTCGCATGAACCTGCACGTCAACGAACCGAAGTCCATCGGGGCCTTTCTGGACTTGACCTTCGGCATCCGCCTCATAAGACTGGAGTTCAATATTCGACTTCCGCAAGAAGTAGAAAAAGGTCATCATCAGGCAGCTATTGATCGCGGCCACGAACAACTCCTCCGGATTCAAGGATTCGGGCCGGCCGCCGAATTCAGGCGCTGGGCCAATTGCTAATTCCCCGGGCCCGTCGAAGATAACCACTGCGTCGTCGGCCATTCCCTTCTGGACAGTATTCACATATGTATACGTGCTTTCATGTTTCATGGACAACCACCGTTGTTATTCTTGCGGCTCTGCACCAACTGCCATGACGCGAAGTACGATGGAGCGAAGCTCACGTTTCATCAGAACACCTTCTCATATTCACCTTCACCCAGCTTCCTGATTTCGCGCATTCCCTTGTCTGTGGCCCTATCCGAAGAATTTCTCCCGCCACCAGCAGAAATGTCCCCAGGGATTGTCGAGCTTGTACTTGTCGTCCTCAGGCACACCCGGCCAGGAATCAATCTCCGCAAGCAACTCGTTACACGGCTTGTCAAAGGCCAGCAGCTCGTAGGCACACTTGATCAAGGTGAACATCCTGTTTGCCTCTGTGGTGTTGCCGTTGTGATCGGGATGATGCCGAATTGCCGCGATCCTGTAGGCTCTTTTGAGCTGCTCTTGGTCGGCGTCCTCTTGGACATCGAGAATCCTGCAGGCCGCTTTGCGCGCCGCCAGATCGAGGCTGATGCGCCTCATGAAATCAGGGTCGTCTCTCATCGGGCTGTAGTCCTCTCGCTGATACGCTCATAAAGCCGGCGAAATTCCGCCCTGTACTCGGGTCTGACATCGACCATCATAGTCCCTCGCGAGTAGGCCTCGGCGATCTTCCGGTCGTTCGGTATCTCCATCGCAATCTCTATTCCCTCCCGCCGGCAGTACTGCGTCACGCCGTCATCACCCATATCACAACGATTGATGATGACGGCAAAGGGCAGTTTCATCGCCTTGACCATACCGACGGCCAATTCAAGGTCGTTCAAGCCGAACGGCGTCGGCTCCGTCACCAGCAGGACGAAATCCGTACCCTTGACGGCCTCGATGACCGGGCAGGACGTCCCGGGCGGAGCATCCAGGATGACGATGGCGTCGTCCTTTGCATGACGTTTCACGTGCCGAATGAGCGCCGGGGTCTGGATCGCCCCGATGTCCAGCTTGCCATGGCCGAAAGCAACGCCATCGACGGCCCCGTATTCAGCGACCCCGATTCTTCGCTGCTTTTCCGTAATGGCAGATTCCGGGCAAATGGCCATGCATCCGCCGCACGAGTGACAGAGCTGCTCGAAAGTCAGCACGTGCTTCTGGATGCAGATAATCGCGCTGTACTGACAGAGCTGCCCGCAGCGACCGCATCCGGTGCATTTGCTCTCATCAACCTGGGGCACACCGACGGTCACCTCTTCCACGCAATCGATATGAGGTTTGAGGAAAATGTGTCCGTTCGGCTCTTCCACGTCGCAGTCGAGGTACTGGACGATCCGGCCTGCCTGAGAGAGGGACACCGCCAGGTTCGTGGCGATGGTCGTTTTCCCGGTGCCTCCCTTGCCGCTGGCGATGGCGATCTTCATCCGATACTCCCTGCCGAGACTTTATCCCAGTCGAACTTGTCCTTCTTGATCCAGCCTTTCTGCGGAAGGGCCTGGAAGCACACGGGCGTCGCATTCGTCCATTTATTGCCGGGCAAGACCTCCCACCTCGTATAGCGGTTCATGGGAGAGGCTGTCTTGTCGATCCGATATCCATCCGGGTGGAATCCCACGTCGATCTCCGTTGCGTCAAAGCACGTTTCCGTCATGGCCAAACCTCCGTGTCCTTACACGCCGAACTGCCTGCGAATATACTGGCTGTAGATCGCGGCAGCCGGGTTGTGTCCGAGCACACGGTCCTTCGCGATCAACGTGACTACGGGAGCCCGCGAGACCATGGAGAAGATCGCATCGTGCCCGACGCACAGGCCGCAGAGTATATTCAGTTCTGAACCGGCCAAGTTGAGCAGGTCCGCCTGTCCGGCGGGGTTACACATCGATTCACGATCCGCCTGGCGCACGTACGGAAGGTCGAACTGCTTCTTGTCGATCCCGCACACCTTGCAGCACACTGAGACCACATCGAAGTGTTTCACAAGAATGGCTTCGATAACGCGGGCCTCCTCGGCTAGACCAACGCAGAATGCCAATCCAAGCCTCTCGCAGCCCAAGTGCTTGGCGAACTCGATGATCTCACCCAGTCGGGTCTTTCGATCGTAATGCTTGGCTTCAATGACGGCCGCTGCACTGTGCAGACGCCCGATATCTCCATCGGCATACAACTCTGCATGTTCCTGGGCCAGAGAGAAGCAGTCTTTCCCATCCCGGCATTCTTTGCTGTCGCACCGCGCACAACGAGGAGATCTATCCTGCTCCATCTACTTACTCCCGGACCGGGTCCGTTTGACCGGAATCCGTGGCCACTCGATTGCTGTTCTGTTCAGGTATTTCACTAATTCTTATTTCCATTCTTGTGCAATCCACCTTGCTTCGTCTGTGCCGCCGTACAGAGTTACAGATCCAGCGCAGCCCTGAGATGAACGCGGCCATCACTCCTCCCAATATTCCCGCGCTGGCAGCGCCTCCCGGGCACCCGGACTGGCCGCACACGGGGCATACAGACAACGGCCCCAGCAGGGTGAACAAACTGAACCACCAGGCAGCGAATCGAGCAATAGGCCGTAGCCAGCTAACCCGCCCCAGAGAGAAAGGGGCGGCTGACGTCTTGTCCGATGGTCCGGCCATGCGTCATTCCTTCGAGAAGAGCAAGGGGAAAATGATATCACTCGTGCAGCAGGGAATCCAAACCGCCAGAAACAGGAACACGGCAATAAGCACGATCATGGCTGCATCCACCTCGGTTCCCAGGGCCATCGTCATATGAAACAGCGACGCCCAGGTACTCAGAAGAACGTGAGCAGCGTGTGGGAACTGCGTTCTTGGCCGGACGAACGCCAGCGCAATACCCACGATTGCCAGCGGATTCACCAGCCACCATTTCTCAATGGCTCCGATGTGACTGCCTCTGTGCGGAAGATTCAGCAGGAGTTCGCCCACGTAGGGAATGATGCTGTCGCTTAGCGTTGCGATGCCAACGGACCCGACGTAGCCAATCCACAGCGTCCGCCAAAGCCCCCGATTGCCATGAAGGCGGAACATGGCTGCCGTGACAAATGCACTGAGCAGAACGTGAAGAGGGTGGAACGTCCAGAACAGGCCCGAAGAGATCTCCCTTGGCAGATGCATGTGGATGATCCCGGCCATGATCACGATGCCTGTGAAGGTCCCGAACGCCGTGAACGGTGCATGGATTCGCAATTCGGTGGCAATGGTCGTCGTTTTCACGCTGTGTCCTCACCTCATTGTTCGGATGCCTCGGTGCGCCTTGTCACAGATGAGCACGCCGTCCAGATGATCGATCTCGTGCTGTATGACTCGTGCCCATAGTCCCTCGACACAATGTTCTCGCCTACGGCCATAAACATCATAGCCTTGCACCTCAACCTGCCGATCCCTTTCGACATCCACATATACACCCGGAAGGCTGAGGCAGCCTTCGGTCATCCGGTCTGACGCGCAACGAGCGGCAATCACCGGGTTGACCAGGCACACAAAACGTCCCCGGATCTCCGCCACGAACAACCGTTGTGTGATGCCCACCTGAGGAGCCGCCAAGCCAATCCCATTGTGGACTCGCATCAGCGCGAGCATCTCATCCAGAACGTCCGACAGCCAACTATCGAACCGCTCAACAGGACGGCACCTGTCACGCAAGACCGGGTCCGGGTGAAACCGCAGACTCAAAGGACGCGCTGTCACCTGATGGCTTAGATGTGCCCGAGACTCTCGTGTGGATTCATCTACCGTCACGGATCAACCGTTTCCTATCCCTGTGCATGCTTCTTACCCCAGACTGATCGCCTCACGCGGGCATTCGCTGACGCACAGCCCGCATTCCACGCACGCTTCATCGTCCACCTGCGCCTTGCCATCCTGGATTTTGATCGCGTCCGCCGGGCAGATCTCTGCACATGTGCCACAGCCGGTGCATGACTCGATGTCCACTCTCGCAGCCACCTTGACCACTCCTTTCAGCAATCAACCCTTTATAGCCACCAGCCGCCACACCATTCTGCACGGTCAGATTCTCTGCTGTACGATGATGACGGCCTCATTGGGACATTCCGAGACGCAGGCCGCGCAGGCCGTGCATAATGTCGGGTTCACGACAGCGTGTTTTTCGATTCGGATGGCGCCCACCGGGCAAACGTCAACGCAGATGCCGCAGCCGGCACATTTCTCACCCCGGACCAATGCGGCGGCCTTTCGACCACTTCCCAAGGCACTGGCTTGTGTTCCCGCCTGTTGTCCCCGGCTCCCGAATCCCCACATCCCGGTGCCTCGTCCCATCGCGAAACCCATGCCTCTGCGGCGGCCCATGCCACCGCCGCGGTCCATTCCCATACCTGGCGCGCCGATCGGAGAACCGCTGAGATCAACATTCGACGCCTGCGATTGTGGCTCGCCGGCTCCCATGCCGAAGTGGCTCTGCACGTTCGCAGAACCGGCGGATGCAAATTCCCCGGCCCTGAAGCGCTCCACGGCTTCCCGTGCGCGGCCGGTGACGCCCACGACCACTTCCACGCCCGCCTGACCTAAGACCCTGAACGCATTGGGGCCGCAGTTTCCGGTCAGGAGATGGCTGACCCCTCTTTCCGCCATCATCTGGGCTGACTGAATCCCTGCACCACCACCCAAGGCGATATTAGGATTCTCCAACGCTTCGAACTGCATGGAGTCAGTATCGACGATGAGAAAGTACGGACAACGTCCGAACCTTGCTTCGACTTGATCGTCCAGTGTTGGCCCCGAACTGGTTACTGCCACTTTCACAGAGGTCCCTTCCTAACCCAGCGGGCACGTTCCTGTAGGACAGGAACCGCCGCCATTGATCTTCGAATCGCTTCACCCCGCCGCGAAAGTGGAAAGGAGCTTCTGCAGGTCTTTGCCTCCACAGTGCGGGCAAATGTGGTGACTTAAACCGAAGCCTCTCTCCAGGAACTCGATCTTCTGCCCACACTTCTTGCACTTGTACTCAAACAACGGCATATCAGCCTCTCGACAAGGAAACCGGAAAGGACAGGATCTTGTCCTTCCCGGCACCTGTCCCTGAGTCTCGGCTATCGAGACTCTTCTTTCTCCAGGTCCGCAATGCGTCGATTGATCGCATCGAGAGACTCCTGGAGGTGCTGTGACTGCTGTTTCAGGGCTTCCCGTTCCTGCCCGGCGCTCGGGGCCCCGAAGAAGCCCTGAGCCATTCGCGCCCAGAAGGGCAGGCCCTGTGGCATAGAACCAGTTGCGACGACCCCGGCCGCCGCCCCGACCCCAGAACCCTCTACCTGCGGCGGCACCTACATAACCGGGAGTCGGACATCCGGCGCAGAAGCCTGCCGCTCGACCCGTCATCGGCCCCATACCAACGGGACCTGTTCCATCTCCACCTGGCATAGTCAATCTCCTTTCTCTGAAGAAATCAGGCTCTTGTCAGAGGGCTGCCGCATTTGGGACAGCTTGCCTGATTGCACGGCTGACCCGCTGCGTGCGGCGTCCTGTATCCACAACTGGGACAAACACAATATCCGCCGGGGCCCGCGGCGAATGGGCCTCCCATCCGACCCCAGCCCTGGCCTCGTCCCAAACCACGTCCTGTTCCCGGCCCCCGCCCCGCAGGGCCTGTTCCATCTCCTCTGGGCATGACGCACCTCCTTTTGGGAGTCAACTCACTATGACATCACCACGGGAATCCAAACCGTCCACGCCGGCGACCACGTCCCCGGCCGCAGCCAAAGGCCCGTCCCCACCACGGTCGCGAAAAATCCTGCAACCATCTTGGTCGCCGGTAGCCGTACGGCACTGCCCCATACACATCGAACAGCGGGACCCGGCCCATCGGGGTCACGGTTCCGTATCACGGTACAAAGTACACAGCCGAGCGGCCAATCCCCGGTCGAGAAGCCGTCGGCCTGATTTCATCTCGAAGTGCCATTTCAACCACCCCTTCTTGTCCTGTGGACTCCACATCGACAGGCGTACCCTGCGCCCCTGCGAAACCTCGCATACGGTTCGACTCTCCGGATGCAGCTCGCAACACGCAGTACCCTCGCGCCCTTCCCGTCATCGGGCCACTGCCGCGCGGCCCGGTTCCATCAAAGCCTGGCATGGCTCTGCTCCTTTCTGCCACCAGGCATGGTTGGATTCACAACGCGGCTTCTCCGCAGGATCATCTGCCGTATGCCGCAGCCCAGATGCGTCGCGATCACAGGGCACTTGGCCATGAGAATGAAGAACACATCTTTGTCTACGTCGTTCAGGCACTCGTAGTTGCCCTGCCCTTTGGCGACGATCAAATCGCTATGCTCGAAACGTCGACGGAACTCCGCCGAGCACGATTCCAGGATGGTGCCCGGCGCATCGGAGCCATTGTCGATGACTTCCACGAGGTCGGTCAACCCGACTGTTTGTGCATCCTCTCGTGTCGCATCGTTGAGAACGGGCGATCCCTTGACCACGAACGTTACCTTCTCGTGCGGCAGTTCCTCGATCAGCAGCCGGTCGAAGACGATCTCGCCGGCGTTGTCGCCGAGGTATAGAATGCTGCGAGCATCGTCGACCGCTTGAGCGAATTCCTCCAGGCAACCTGGGTCCCAGTCGGCCGACAACGCCTTGTCGATTGTCTCTGTCACATCCACCCCGCCGAGAGAGCTATAGAGACCGAAATCCATGACATTGCCCGCAATCGCCAGCCGGACCGCCGTCTCCAGGGGAGTGCGCGAACTCCTGATACGATCTTTCAGTTGCGGATAGAGCTTCATGGCCAGCGCATTCGAATCATCCTTCCGCTGCCGATAAGGGTCCGGATTGCCCGTCACCTGCCGGATCATCCGATGGATCTCCTGTCCGATCGCCGGCGGCGCTCGGCGGGCGTCCGTTCGGCGCATCAATTCGAGCACCTGTCGCACGACTGTCTCATGTACTTCCGTATCCGCAGTGACGAATCGGATGGCGTCCAGCGTCTGTCGCAGAAAGCAGGGAAAACAGTCCAGGTATATTCGCATGGTGCTCCTGTTCGTGAACGTTCGGCCGATAGAGAATCCGCTTCTCCGCTCTTGTGAAGCAGTCTACACCCAATGGCCTTCAACGTTGGCCTGGTCGACTTCCTGCAGTTGACCTTTCTTGAAGGCGGTGACTGCCTGCTCCACTGTCTGTTGGCCGGCCAGGAAGATCCTGACGTTGGCCGCGTTGAGCGCTCGAAAGGCATTGGGCCCGACATTACCCGTGATGACGGCCTCCACGCCGAGATTGGCTACCTTCTGACCTGTTTGAATCCCCGCCCCTTGCGGCAGATTCAGGCGCACCGCGTTGTCGTGCACTTGGTGCTCACTGGTCTCAGTATCCACGATGTGGATCCATTTCGCCCGACCGAACCTCAGGTCCATCTGGCTGGAGAGCTCTTGCCCCTGCGCCGTAACCGCTACCTTCATCAAAATTCCTTTCAAACTCCGTCCCCGTCGGCAGCACTCTCTCGACGTACATCGAGATTTCTTGCCCGTCGCCTTGCTCCACGCCGCCCGTCGCGTTTGCAGCATCGGCGGCGGAAGCCTCGGCGCGCACCCGACCACCAGCCGGGTAACATAAACTGTGGCAGACCCAGTTGCCCGGCTTGGTACGCTTTCAGCACATCCTCCACTCTACCCGTTACGTACGGCAGGAACTGGATACCCTGGGCCGCGGCAGCAGAGGCCAGAGGTTGCGAAACCGCCCCGCAGATGAGAACATCAATACCGAGTTCCCGCAGCTTGGCCAGTTTCGTGAAGGCATTCCGTTCCAAAAGGGCAATCTCGGTCCGACTCGTTTCGGTGTCGTCTCTCAACTCCACAACTACCAGTCGTTGCGAGAAGTCCAGCACGCTCGACACGCAGTCTTCCCAAATCGCTATGGCCACCTTCATATGGTCACCTCAGCGGTAGGCTCGCAAAAGGCATGCCAACACAAGTCCAGGGCAAGCCGTGTGAATGGTAAACACTTTACTCAAAAGAGTTTATGAGGAAATGTGGAATTCAAGAGGGCTTAGTAATCGATCTTGAAGCGGTGCAAAATGCAACGATCTTTCAGAATGGAACCATTGCATGATGCGATACAGGCCTGGTCTGTCCTATCTGCGGGAAAGGAGGATTACGCCGATACCCAGAGATACTACGCATCAAGCCCCAAGGTCTTGAGCTTGCGAAACAGGGTGCTCGGGTCGATTTCCAGCTCGCGGGCCGCCGCCGCCCGATTGCCATCGTTGCGTCGCAGGGCCTGCTCGATCATCACCACCTCCATCTGCTTGAGAGTTCTGAACTCGCCGTTTGCGCCCTTGCCCGTGGCTTCATGCCCGTGGAACACATCGGGCAGATCCTTCTTCTCGATCATCTGGCCTTGGCAAAGCACAAAACCGTGTTCGATCACATTTTCAAGCTCGCGGATGTTGCCGGGAAAGTCGTAGCCCATCAATCCTGCCATGACCTCGTTGCTGACACAACAGATGCTCTTGCCATACCGTGTGTTGAACCGCTGGATGAAGTGGTCCACCAGCAAGGGGATATCCTCTCTCCGCTCGCGCAGAGGCGGCAGCCGGAACCGGACGACGTTGATCCGATAGAAGAGATCCTTCCGGAAAAGGCCCTTCTCGACCAACTCCTGAAGGTTCTTGTTCGTCGCCGTAATCACGCGGGCCTCGGCCTTCACGCTGCCCACGCCCCCCACAGGCTCATACGTCTTCTCCTGCAGGACTCGCAGCAGCCGCACCTGTACCGCAGGAGAGACATCGCCGATCTCATCCAGAAAGATGGTGCCGCCTTTGGCCAGTGCAAAGCGGCCCGGCTTATCTTTCTTAGCGTCCGTGAATGCTCCGGCCTTGTAGCCAAACAGCTCGGATTCCAGCAGGGTATCAGGCAGAGCACCGCAGTTCACCGCAATGAAGGGCTCATTCTTGCGCCGACCGAGACTGTGAATCGCGTGAGCAAACAACTCTTTGCCTGTGCCCGTCTCACCCTCAATCAACACGGTGCAGTCGCTCTCAGCTACTCGGGGCAGCACATCGAAAAGCTGCTGGACTCTCGCATTTCTGCTGATGATGTCCTCGCAGGAGTACTGTTTCTGCACCTGCTTTCTCAGCTCCTCGACGAGCGACATGTCGCGAAAGGTTTCGACGCCGCCCATGATCTGCCCCTTCTCATCCTGCAGCAGCGCAGTAGAGATCGTGATGGGCTTACGCCGGCCTTGGGCGTCGATGATGTCGACAGGCTTGTTGATAATGGCACGGCCAGTCTCCATCGTTTCGCGCAGCGCACAGCCGGCCTCGCAAACGTCCGCCTTCAACACCTCTCTGCAGAGACGGCCAATAGCCTCCTTTCGGGGTATCCCAGTGATCTGCTCCGCCGCCCGATTGAAAGACGTAATGCGCCAGTCCTTGCCGACGGTGAACACGCCATCGGCAATGCTGTCGAGGATGATGTCTGTTTCTTTGTGCGACTGACGATCCATGCGGCCACCCATACCTATTGTACTGGCGATTGCATCTGGCTGTTCCTTATATCAGCAACGCGAGGCAGGAGCAACGCACAAAGGCAGCCTGTTTGTCTCCACCCTTGAACCGTCCGGCTGTACGGACGGTATTATTCGCGTGGAGGCGAGGGGAAAACAAACCATTTGGCGGGTATCCGAATACCCGCCTGGTTGACAGACGAAAAACCGGCCTGACTCCGCCGTACTGTCAGCCGCTCTTGTGCAGTGGTGTGCCTGGCTTCCCGCAGGTATCCATCAGATGCGAAAAGCCCGCCGCTACCAGCATGTCGCGGCAATCGGCCGTGGTGATCTCATTGCTGCGCCGCCACAGCGCGGTCGTGAATCCTTCCGCCGAAGCTGGTCCTGCCTGGGAGCGCTCGTCCGCCTGGGGTTCGCCCGCCTCCGGGAAGAAGGCGTTGGCGCCACTGAACAACCCGACGATATTGGATACATTCACGGCGATGCTGGTCATCTCCTTCTTGTGGGACGTGCGTGATGAACGTCAACTA
>Ga0315277_10001005_pt1 | contig 42168 bp, 34 predicted proteins | sample YL17G05_15_MG_FD_203695 | JGI IMG/M metagenome (GOLD analysis project Ga0315277, IMG submission 203695) | Sediment microbial communities from Yellowstone Lake, YNP, Wyoming, USA - YL17G05_15 | ecosystem: Environmental > Aquatic > Freshwater > Lake > Sediment | place: USA: Wyoming | collected... | reverse complement strand
GTTATATCGGATATGGCAATCTTCGTTACATTGTATTGTTTCTCCCACAATAGGGTGAAATTTTGGGTTGTGGGGTTATATTTGAGAATAGAAAGCAAGTTGCCATCCATTGATCCGGCTCCAATTTCATTAGCAGGATCCGCATCAAGATTCCCGACCGCAAGCGCATTAAACGTGAATGAGGGAGAAATGTTATAGTGGCAAATAGCGAGCCCGGTTATCCCATCCAGTAACGTTAAAGCTCCGCGGCCCGCAACGATAATTTCGCTTATGTGAACGTGGTCCGCATTTAGATCCCCGGTAGCGCTGATAGCGGAGAGGGAATAGCCGACATTCGTTATCCAAAAGAAGCCTTGATACATTTGTTGGGATTGAGACGACGGTAGAAAATTAATAAAAATGATAAAGAGACAGATTCCGATTAACAAGCGATTTTTTCTCGGTTTCATTTTACATATCTCAAAACAGTTTATTCGACAAAAAAGGTTTTCATGCCTTCATAATTACGCTTTAGTATTTCAAGAATTGCATCGACTTCAATAATGTCTTGACCGATCAATAAAACAAAGAGGTTCCAGCGCCCGAGAGTCAGAGGGCGAAATACAAACTGTAAAGTAGAGTGATCCTCCAATTTCTTAAGATCCAGCTCGGGATCGTAACCTAAACGCTTTGATTTAATTAAATCTTCAAAGAGGAAATAGATGTTGTTTATTGCCTTAAGTATCGCGTCTTTCTTCTTCTCATCTTGCCGATAGGCATTTCCGACGATGAAACAGTTCGAATCGAACATCAGTACTCCGTCCAAGGAGGCATCGACAATGAAGGTAGATAAGAGCGTATCCAATGCGCTCAATTTTGGGAAAAGCTTGAGGATATTCTGTGAAAAAGCATCGATAAGTGACTTCCGATTAAAAATAGAAGTGATAAAATAGGAAACTTCGAATTCATCAGATTTTTCGTTGAAGGTATCAATAAGAAACTTAATCGTTTTTTGAGATTCAGTGGTTTTAAGGAACTCAGGGTCCGCTTTGTGTAGTAAAATTACGATAAGCGGCATAAGACCAATTTCTCGGAAATAATTCAAAATATCAATGTAATAGAGGAGTGATTCTTTGAACCGGTTTTGATCTTTCATATCCACGACGTAAAAGAGTAGATCAGTATCATCTAGAATCCGGGAACGCTTTTGGAGATAATCAGAACGATACTGTTCTTGGCCACCGAGATCCCATCGATAAATTGGAAATCCTAGAATAGAAATTTCAGTTCGTTCTGCACCAAAGGTCGGTTTCACCCGGGATGGATCGTATTCCCCTGCCATTGAGAGAAGAATACTAGTCTTGCCGGCTTCATCTAGTCCCATCAGAAGAATTTTGAAGATATTTTTTGCCACTCAATTTCACCAAGCTCGTTTTTTTTGAACTATTAACTGCCAAGCTTAGTTTATTTTGAATTATTGGTTAAATAATGATTGTAATTAATTAATATTATTAAAAGAGTAATTATGATTTTTGAATTTATAGTTAGTTAAAGGGTCTTGGCAACCGAAAATTTAAATTATTTAACCAACATTTTTTTGATGTATCACTGAAGGTGGACAAGAAATGAAGATACTCAAACTTATTGGAGGAATCCTTGCTTTAATTGGCGGTGTCTTTTTTACAGTAGCAATCATAGATTATTTACAATCTTCTACAACATTATATTTGAGTTGGTTTTTTTATACAGGAACCGGCATATGGGCAATAATGGGAGGTATCTGGGCGATTCTAGCGGATATTATAGAAACCCAATATATTAGAGCTAGTGGTTTGCTCATCTTGATCGCGGGGGTTTTGGCCATGCTATTTGGACCCATTTATTACCTTACTTCAGATTTTGCATTCTACCCTTACTCATTTTTTGTCTTTGTCCTTAATTTACCCGGACCCTTGTGGATTTTTGGTATTCCTATTGAGTCCATTTTTCTCCTAACCGGTGGTCTCCTAATTTTGTGGATAAAAGATGGAAATAAGTGAATTTGTGGAAAATTATCAAAGCGCGAAAGGTAAAATGGTATTTACACAATTTTTAAATTTAATCAGAAGAATATGTTTTAGATAAAAAAAACTCTAAGCGAACCTTAGAGAAGGGTAGATTTTACATGAAAACTACAAAAATCTTGCTATTGATGCTTTTAACACTTTCATTCGGCATCGTCCCGCTATTATTTCTAAATTCCTCGATTTCTTTACCGGTTCAGACCACTAGTGCTACGCCTGATGGATTACCGTTAAATATTAGTGCATGGGAGACTAATGGCACTCTTATCTGCATGGCAAGTAATCAGCAGCAATATCAGCAAATCTGCAGTGACGGAGCTGGGGGCGCGATCATCACATGGGAAGATTTCCGGAATGCAACAAATGCGAATATATATGCACGGCGGATCAGTGCCGCAGGGGCGGTCCAGTGGACAGCGGATGGTGTTGCCCTTTGCACGGCGAGCGAGCCTCAACAGCGTCCCCAAATCTGCAGCGATGGGGCGGGGGGCGCCATCATAACTTGGCAGGATCATCGGAACAAAGCAGACTGGGAGATTTATGCGCAGCGGATTAATGCCGCAGGGGCGGTTCAGTGGACGGTAGATGGGGCGGCTGTCTGCGTACATAGCGCGGATCAAGAGGCGCCCCAACTCTGCAGCGACGGAGTGGGAGGCGCCATTATAACCTGGCAGGATTATCGAAACGGATCAAATTATGGTATATTTGCGCAACGTATTAGTGGTGCAGGATATACTCAGTGGGCGACATTTAAAACTGCCATCTGCACTGCGATCAACGATCAAATATCGCCCCAAATATGTAGCGACGGGGCTGGAGGTGCCTATATTACTTGGTGGGACTATCGGAACGGAGCATATTCGGATATTTATGCGCAACGGATCAATTCCACGGGTATAATTCAGTGGACCACGAATGGAGTTGCTATCTCCACGGCGACAGGAGACCAAAGGTATCCCGATATCTGTAGTGAGATGGGATGCGCTATCATTACCTGGGCGGATACTCGGAGTCCTAGCACTCTTGCTGATATATATGCACAACGGATTAGTTCCGCAGGGGCAGTCCAATGGACGGCGAATGGCGTTGCCCTTTGCACGGCGGGCGGGTTTCAACAGCTTCCCCAAATCTGCAGCGACGGGACAGGAGGCGCTATCATCACTTGGGATGACGATCGGACCGAAGCAGGGTATGATATATATACACAACGGATTACTTCCGCAGGGGCAGTCCAATGGACGGCAAATGGCGTTGCCCTTTGCGTATTAAGCAATGCTCAAAAGAATCCCCAAATCTGTAGTGACGGGGCAGCAGGCGCTATCATCACCTGGGAGGATTTACGGTCTGATGCAGGAGATATTTACGCACAATGGATCACTGCCTCAGGGGCGATCCAGTGGGCGGCAAATGGGCTTGCCATCTCCACGATGAGCAATGGTCAACAGAATCCCCAAATCTGTAGCGACGGGGCGGGGGGCGCTATCATCACCTGGAAGGACGCTCGGTTTTATACGGATGATGATATTTTTGCCCAGAATGTGAAAACTGCCGGATCATCAGTTCCCTTTCCATTTTACAGCGTTATTCTTGTTATCGGAGTTTTAACGACGATATTTGCGGTAGTTCGATTTAAATTACAGCGCATAAATGGAAAACGCCAATTGTAAAGAATCCCCCAAAAATAATTTTCCCTTTTTTTCTAAGTTTGGAATGCAGTAATGCATATTTGATTTCGCGGTTGAGTTTTCGAATAGTATTTCTGTCGAATTGCTCGCGGAGGGCGTCTAGCAATTTCTGCTTGTGGTTATACACCTAAAGAAAGCAATTAATAAAGAGAGCACTTAATAATTAATAATCCAAAACTAATTATGTGTGATTAAAAATGACAAGAAAACCGGAGGTTTCAATAGTAGGGGGTGGTGTAGGAGGAAGCGCAATAGGTGCCTTGCTAGCTCATAAAGGGTTTCAAGTGAAGCTTTTTGATAAGAATAAAAAGATTGGTGGTAGGTGTACCACCCAGGACTATAAAGGATTCAAAATTGATTTAGGCGTGCATCTTTTCGGTGTAGGATCTAACGGGTCTTTAGGAGAGGTTTGCAGAGAGATAGAGAGGCCAGATGCCATCCAGTGGATTCTAGCAAGAGAGCCCCGTCCAATTCTTAATTATTGTGGTGATCGGAAAATCTATTCTATAAAAACAATGAGTGAAATGCTTAATGATGAAAAGGAAATAGAAGTGGGCAATAAATTCTGGTATGATTGTATACTTATGTCGAGAGATCAAATTAAGGATTTATACTATGTGAAACTTACGGATTTTTTATTCAAATATTCAAAAAATCCCATCCTGATGATGCTGGTAACTCAAATTTGTGTACAATACTTTTGCGTTTCACCCTATGAAGCCTCAGCCGGAGAATTTATCCGATGTTTTCAGGAGGTGACGAGAGCCAAATCATCAGCATATCCACTCGGCGGCTGTATTTCAATTCCTGACGCATATACAAAGGCTATTGTAGACTATCGAGGGGAAGTTCAGCTAAATACACAAGTATCTAAAATTATCATCGAAGATGGCAGTGTCAAAGGGCTAGAATTCAAGGATGGATCATATGCAGAAACCGATTTGGTGATAAGTAATGCGGATATTAAAAATACAGTGTTTAATTTAGTGGGTGCGAAGTTTTTTCCTTCAGAATACGTTGAAAAAATTCGAAATTTAACATATGCGACGCAGGCAATGTCAATAAAAGTTGCCCTGGATGAAGTGGTGACGGATCAAAAATTAATTATGTATATTCCAGTTCCTTCCAGTGAAGCACTGGAATTATTCCCGTGGAAAAGTCGGGAGCCACCAGAGAAAATCAGTGGAATGATCACAAGCCCCACGAACTTTGATCCAAGTCTTGCTCCGCAGGGGAATCAATCCATATACTTTGCGATTTTTTGGACGGGCGGTCACCCTAAATTAAACCAAAGGGAAATCAGCCGATGGGGAGAAGTTTTACTTGAATCGTTAACAGAATGCCTCCCGGAAATTAAAGGGCATGTGTTATGGTATCGGACTGATACGCCTGATTTGGTCGAGAAATATGCTGGTGAGGCGGGAAATATCATTGGTATTGGACAGACCGTCGAACAAATCCATGAGCGAAGACCTTCTCAGGTTACACCTATCAAAGGGTTATATATCGTTGGAGCAGAAGCGGGAGGCCATGGAATTGGCACTGAATTGGCAGCAGAAAGTGCGTTGGAACTCGATAAACTAATATCGAAGAAACCTTGAAGCATTTAATAGACAATCATTGCTTTTTTAATGAAATAAATTAAATTAGTATCAGAGGGTGGGGGAAAGTAAAATGATGTTGTAAGATTGGGTCGATTCATGATACGTGATTTCCACATCCACATGAAAAACTTCCCGAATTTTTTGAGGCGTCATGATTTCAGAAACGGAACCTATTGAATAGACTTTCCCAGAATTTAGCAGTAGCAGTTTATCACAATAGCGCGCAGCTAGATTTAGATTGTGAGAAACCAGGATTGTGATGAGCCCTTTGGCTTTCGTGATGTTTTTTATTAAATTCAATATCTCTAATTGATGATTAATGTCTAAGTGGGTCGTCGGTTCATCCAGAAGTAGTACTTCAGGCGTTTGAGCTAGGGCTCTAGCAAGAATTACCTTTTGCAGCTCGCCACCACTCAACTCGTCAATCAGTCTTTCAGCTAAAGGAAGAGTACCGGTGAGTTCCATTGCATATTTAACAGCCTTCAAATCGTCGACAGTTTCACCGCCTAATTGATTGAGATGGGGGAAGCGACCCATCAAAATCGTATCGAGGACAGTAAACGGAAAAGTTTTCGAGTATTGGGGAACCACCCCTATTTTCATCGCAATTTCTTTTCGCTCAAAACTTGATATATCTTCTCCATTTATTAAAATAGCACCTATTTTAGGTTTTAGCACCCGGTTGATGCAGCGAAGTAATGTAGTTTTGCCGGAGCCATTCGGTCCAATAAGCCCCAGAATTTCACCTTTGTTCGCTATAAAATTCACATAATCTAACGCTTGTATGCTATTATACGAGAAAGACACATCCTTAATCTGTATATGCATGAACATTCACCATCCCATTATTTTCTTTTTTTTCCGTAGAAGATAGAGGAAAAAGGGCGCTCCAAATAAGGCGGTTATTATTCCTACTGGGAGTTCTATGGGAGCGATTATGGTCCGTGCCAAGGTATCCACCCAGACCAAAAATATTGCCCCGACAAGACATGAAGACGGTAATAGAATACGATGATCCGGTCCCACAAGAAGTCGCATAATGTGGGGTATGATTAATCCGATAAACCCGATGATACCGCAAACGGATACGGCTGCAGCAGTAATCAATGATGCGAGAACAATAATTATTTTTTTGAAGGTTTCCACCTCTAATCCCAAATTCAAAGCGGTTTCTTCACCCATTAGAAGCAGATTCAGGTGGCGGCTCACCAAAAATAAGGCAGCAATCCCCAAGATAATCAATGGTGTAATGAAGAGCAATTTATTCCAGTCGCTAGCCCAAAGCCCACCCATTAGCCAGAACCAAATCGTGCTTAATTTCTCACCAGAAATGTACATCAAAAGGGAAACCAGCGCTGAGAAGAAAGCACCTACAGCTATTCCAGTGAGCAGCAGAGTTTCCACGGATGTTCGTTCGCCACCCTTAGCGATGGTATAAACCAAGTAGGTGGTTAATAAAGTGAAAAGGAAAGCCAACATTGTAACCCCGGAAATCCCAAGTAGAGCGTTTAAACCTAAAACAAAGGCTAATGCTGCGCCGAAAGCAGCACCAGAGGAAATACCCAGGATATAGGGGCTTGCCATAGGATTTCGAAACATCGCCTGCATAGTCGTTCCAGCGACTGCAAGCGCTGATCCGACTAAACCCCCAAGCAAAATCCTTGGCAATCGAATGTCAAGCACGATTGTTGCATAGCCTGGAGGCCAGGATTCAGGAGATATATTAAATAAAATTTGGAGGATTATATGAGGGGGAATGTTAACGGGACCCACCATAAGCGTAAAAAATAAGGTTAAAAAAAGGCATATAATTAAAATGAGAAACGTTAGAAGACGTTTAAACCGTTTTTTTGCATATAATTCGTTGAGATTGAGTTGATTCAGGTATTTCACCTTTGAATTCATTATTTACCATAAAGCGGGATAGAACCATTTAGAAAGCTGTTCGAGCCCTAAAACCAGTCGAGGGCTAGCTGTTGCCCAGCCGCTTTCGATCTGATAAATTCTATCATTCAGCACGGCACTGATATTTCCCCAGCCAGCTCTGCTTTTTATCTCTGCAATGGAGGCCCCATAACTTACTACTACGATTATATCAGGATTTTTTGCCACGATATATTCACTGGTAAGAGTAGGATACCTCAGTGATTCGTTTTCCGCTAGATTCACACCACCTGCAGCTGAAATCATTTCATTTGTGATTGTTCCAGGGCCAATCGTTTTCCCAAGAGCTGCCAGCTCATAATATACCAGAGGTTTCTCTGCTTCTGTAATGTTTTCCAATTTGGAGGTAAGATTGATAATTCGATTTTCAATTTCGGAGCACACGCCCTCCGCCTCAGTAGATTTTCCAAGAAGTCCTCCTATAGTCTTTGTGAGATTTAAAACTCCTGCGATAGATTGCGGGTTGATTTTTATGACCTCCAAACCCAAATTCTCTAGAGCGGTGTTTGCTGTTGTCGCCCATTCCCAGGAGAACACAAGCGAAGGCTCTAAAGAAGCGACCAGCTCTAAATTCAAAGCTGAAGTCGTTCCAACGTTGGTCTTGTTGGGGACATCCTTTGGGTAATCGCCAAGTTTGCCTGGGGCGTCTTGAAATGCAACTTCACCTGCTAAAGCATAATTGAGACTAGATTGATCCACGCCCACTAATTTCTCTCCCGCCCCAATTGCGTAGATAATCTCGGTACATGCAGCAGCTATTGAAATTATATGCTCGTTCTTAAAATTATTATCATTACCGTGATAAAATTGCGAAATAACAAAACTACTGATTATACCACCGCAGAATATAGCAATAACCATCAGTAAATATGATTTTTTCCCTATTTTCATATTTAACTCTCGAATATCTGTTAATAAAAGGGATTAGTGGAAAATTGATAAAATAATTGGGATAAATTTTCTAAATTTAATAAATTCATTAAATACTGATATAATTTAAATAGTTTTTCATATGAAAAAGAATTCAAGATAAGCGCAATTTTAGTTGGTTTAAAAAAATAAAGGGACTACATTAAATTTGAGAAGAAACTCAAAAGGAATTACTCTGGCAAAAGTGTATTTCGCAAATTTTTCATTATTTTTTGCATTTTTAGATCATTTCTACTGAACCTTCGAATCATTTTTTTGTGTTTAAGTTCCCCAAATAGTGAAGGACCATCCTCTATCGCTTTATAGCCCATTTTTTCGAAGAATGGCCAAGCAGTTTCATTTGCATTCAAAATAGTAAATTTCAGCAATTGATTCATCGCTGTGAGGTGGATGGCTTCTAATAATTTGGCTCCAATTCCCTTTCTACGAAAAGGTTCTTCAACGGCCACATATTGAATCTGCCCAAAAGACTCATTTGATTTATGAAAGCGGGCAGTTCCCACAATTTGATTTTGGAAGATCGCAATGAACGGATAAGCATCAGATTCCAATTCATCTTTTTCGGAGCCCTTTGGTTGGTTCCAAGGTTTTCTTAAGATGCTCCATCTGAGATCATACATTGATTCAAATTCTTTCCTTGTTTTCGGTTGCCGAATGATGAGAATTTCATTCATACTAGTAAAACTCGCTCAGAAAATTAGGGAAAGTGAATTACCTTTAAATTATAAACGGTCCTTCTTTTTAATTAGATAATAAATCTTTTCTCGTACTTTCAGGATTGTATAATCGCCCTGTAATTTAGTCCCAGAGATGGTGATACTCCACTTGCTCTCTGAAGGTTCGGAACGAAAGGTAAAAGTTCCCTTATCCCACATTTCTACGGTCCCGGCGCCGTATTCCCCGGAAGGGATAGTGCCCTGAAAATCAGCCCACTCCATTGGATGATCCTCAACTCGAATCATTGTGACGCGCCCTGCTTTCGCAGGGGGAACCGTATGACCGGTCAGTGCCCAAGAGCGTAATTCACCTGCGTATTCCAGCCGAAAATCATAATGAAGCCCTCGCTTTTCAGCGGTGTGCTTCTGGACAATATATAATTTCTCTGATGTTTCGGACAATCCCTACACACCCAAATTCTTTTCAGAATTCTCTGGTTTAAGGTCTTGGATAAAAATTTCAGTGGGTTTGACGATAATTTTTATAGTATCACCTACTTTTATATCCATATCTTCGGCAGCATCTTTAGTAATGACAGCAGTAATAATACAGGGTTCCTCAAGGGAAAGACATAAGGTGGCTATCAACTCTTGACCTTTAATATCCTTGATTACGGTTTTAATCTTGTTTCGAGCGCTAATCTTCAAGATGATGCCTCCTTTTCCATAGAAACTAACACTTCAGTTGCTTTAATTACCGCAAGAACCTTTTTTCCCTCTTTCAATTCAAGATCTTTCACAGATTCGGATGTAATTATTGAATAAATGTCTTGAGGGGGAGTAATTTCGATTTTTAGAATAGCTACTTGAGAATCTTTCTGGATATCGACGATTTTACCGCGAATATCATTTTTAACTTCAGTGTGCAAGCCATAGGTCTGCCATAAATCGGAATTCCTAAGTGCGCTCTCTATATAGGATTCAAATTTTGTATAGAGACGCAATAATTTCCGACCGAAATCGGATAGCTCAATGCCTCCGCCCCCGCCAAGCCCACCACGATGTGTAATAACGGGATTTTCCCCATAGCGATCCTTGATTTTTTGTAGAATATTCCAGGCATATTTATAAGAGCATTTCAAGGTCTTTGTGGCTTTCCCCAAATCATGAAACTGGTCGATCGCTTTGAGTAAATTGGCTCCACCCTTTCCAAAAATATCTTCTCCGGTCTTTTTCTGGAGCCAGATCTTGTATTTTATTCGAATTTCGGGGTCATTCATTTCGATTTCGCCAAGAAGTTACTGAATTCTTTCGAAATAAGCTTATATTAATTCAAGGCATTTCCGGCACATAACTTTCTTGCCTGTCTGTTTCAACTTCATTTGGGTATCCGAGAGCGGATGCTGGCAATGCGGGCAGTATTTTAAATCAGAAGATTTTGGGGGTAGACTCGTTTTCGGAGGACCTCCTTTTTGGGGCGGTGGAGATAATTTCGACGGTTGAGGGGCTTTTTGTTGAATCTGAGGAGATTTTTGTTGGATCTGAGGGGCTTTTTGTTGGGTCTGAGGAGGTTTGGGGGCATCGGGCACTTTTTCGCGAATCTTAGGAGGTTCAATAGGCTCAGGAGCCTTTTTCTGAGCGGTGGTGACTGTAAATAGGGGGTAGAAGCATCCTTCAGTGGGGCAATAAACGCGGTAACCTAATTCCAGTTGCTTAATTGCGTAATGTGGTAAATGTTTTTTGCATTTAGGGCATGTATCAATATAAACTCCAACATTATAAGGATGTTCGTTGGATTTGTGATGTAAAACAGCCACGTTCGAGGGGTGTTCTGGAGAGATTTTTCTCACCTTCCTTACTGAATATAGTATTTTCCTATAAACAATTTATAAGATATAATCGTAAATAATTTATTCGTTTTTAATCTATAAAATGAATATAGTATCTTTGAAGATAAAAAAAAAGAGGGATAAAACTGTCGAAAATAAGTGATACTAGTCAACAATCGGGAACAATTCCTAAATTGAAGGAAGGTACAAAGAAGGTCTATGACTATACCGCTGAACACGTAGGAATACGTGGATTACTTATCATTGGAATTGTCATCGGCATAATTATTTTCGCAATAGGACTCTTATTAGTGGCGCAAAGTTATGTGGCTTTACAAGATAATAGTCAAATGTATAATTTATCGCTTATAAGCCAAACCCAATATAATTATAGAGTGTATCAACTGAATATGCAAGAGGCTAACAATGCGATCGTGGGGCAAATTGGTGCAGTAATTGCTGCTATCCTTTTGATCATAGGCGCGATATCACCAGTTTCAGGAAAGGGAACACCATACTTCAGCGAATTTGTCCGCTTAGGATTACTGGTGTTTGCTGCGGTAATGCTATATGTTGCAGTAATGATAACCCCGTAGAAAAGGTGAAAATATGAATCGAAAAATTATAAGTCTTTTATTAATCGGCTTCTGTTTTTCCTTTATGGCTTTATTCGTGACGCCCACTCAAGCACACGGTGATACCAGCCTGGCGGGAGGTAATGTATTACATTACGATTTCTCGCTTGTCCAATCACAAGACTGGACAATTCAAGGTAGATGGTATAATACCACCGTTCCAGCTGTCCCCCACTACACTAATTTCACGGAGTCGCGCATGCGTACTGTAGTAGGAACCATTACCGTTGATGTTCTTGCAGTGCGGCTGTTTGATGTGGATTTGCGGGTTACATACGATTTACATAACTCTTCAAAATTCTGGGATAGATCACTGAATGACAGCCTACCAGCGCAAGACTATACGGGATCGTGGAATCAAACACGGTATCCTGCGGGGCCAAATATAAACGAAACTATTAGATATACATCGTATTGGAATTATAGCGATAGCTTTGAACTAGAAGTTAATAAATTGACACGAGACATCAATACAATGACAGATTACAGTGCAAGTGCGCCACTTTCAACCAAATTTTACACGCGGGTAAGTGGCGGCGATGATTTTTGCAGCTTCTGGATTTTTCCTAATGCCCTAGCGGGAGAATCCTATGCCTTCGTGAGTGTTGGTTTATTCTTAGAGTTAATCGGGGATTCCCAGCATTGGACTGCTCCTACAAACAACCCAATATATGAGATAGAAAACACGCGAACCTATTTCCCACCAGGAGGTGGTGCAGGGCTTATGCAAACCGTTTTGGTCGCAAAATATGATGCCACCCTTGCTGAGCTCACTACCTATTCTGCCACGCACGCTTATACGGTTGATTACAAAAATTATGTCAATGAATTTCTATTCGACCAGGATACCGGGGTTCTGTTGCAATACCACCGGAGCTATCGAGTCTTGCCTTTCTTCATTACAAACCCCACTGCGCCCCTAAATGAACTAACTGATATTTATAATTTGGAATTCACGATGACGCTGCAAACCAATTCAAACGTGTGGCTCGGAATAGGGCTTTTAGAGACAATCCTGCTGTGTGTCTTAATTCCTGTGGGTATTATCGCGGTCATTCTTATCTACCGCTGGCGTAGTCATAGACATTAATTTCCATAAGCTTTGATCGCTAAGAAAGAATTTAATTTCCATTTTTTTTATTTTTTTATTTAGGAAAATCTCTAATTAGATTGAGTAGTTGTTTATTGAGATATAGTTTAGTAATAATGATGTTAATTGGCGCGCCATTCACGGGAAGTTGAAATGTCTAAAGAGGAGATAAGAGTTGTTGCCCCCGGGCGAATTTGCCTTTTCGGAGAGCATCAGGATTATCTCAGATTACCGGTGATTGCCGCGGCAATTTCACTCTATATCGAAATTACAGCGGTAAAAACAACGGCTCCAAAGCTGATCATTGACCTGCTTGATCTAAACAAACAAGAAACTATTGAACTCACTAATAGAGAAGTATCTTATCTTTATGATCGGGATTACCTCAGAAGCGCGTATAATCAGTTCATACGGATGGGGTACCGGTTAAGGCAAGGCTATATCTGCAAACTTCACGGCACGATTCCGATCAATGCAGGGCTCTCCAGTTCATCAGCTATGATTATTGCTTGGATAACTTTCCTTTCATATGTATTTAAGGCGAATCTATCACCTTATCAAATTGGAGAATTCGGATATCAAGCAGAAGTGGATGAATTTAGAGAAGCAGGCGGGATGATGGATCATTTCACTTCCGCCTTGGGAGGGCTCTTATATATCAACACTAAGATGCTCTACGATTGTAAGATTTTAGACGCAAAATTGAAGGGAATCGTTATCGGGGATTCCCTTGAACGAAAAAATACAATCGCGGATTTAGCGCGAGTGAAAGAGCAGGTGCAGATCGGAATATCACAGATTCGGAAGATGTTCCCAACCTTTGATTTGAAAAAAACACCTTATCAAGATGTGGAGCAACTATTCCCATCCATGACTTCAAATGTTGCTAAAAAATTACAAGCAAATATCATCAACCGAAATCTTACAAAACAAGCTAGGACGCTTCTTTCATCACCTAACTTTTCTCCAAATGCCTTAGGGGTCTTATTAAACGCGCATCACGAGCAATTGGCGCGCAATCTAGAGATTTCAACTCCTAAAATTGATAAGCTGGTTGATGTGGCGCGAAAAGCCGGGGCACTTGGCGCAAAAATCAATGGTTCTGGTTTTGGCGGCTGTATGTTCGCGTATGCGCCAGATGAGCCAGAAAAAGTTGCCAAGGCAATTGAGGAAGCCGGTGGAAAGGCTTATATTGTTTCGGTCAGTGAGGGATGTAAAATAATTCCTTCCTGAGAAAGGTTTTTTTAATCCCCTTCTTAGTCAAAATCAGTACCGTTTAGAAGAATTCTTAGAAAGAAAATGAGTGAATATACTAAAGAAGGAACTGAAGCGAATGTCATTAACGCTAAATGAGACACAGAAACGAGTGCTACAGCAATTAGATAGGACATTGAAGCCAATAGATGAAATAACTGCAGCAAGTACGTTACCTTTCGAGAAGGTACAATCCATTTTAGGGTTCTTCCTTTCAGCAGACCTTGCAGAGCGGCAAGAAAAGGGTGAGCTTATTCATCAACCTACCGAGGAAGGGCAACGTTATCTTCAGAATAAGCTGCCGGAAGAAGAGCTGATCAATTTTCTCCAACAGAATATCGATTTACTGAGTGAGATCAAGGAGAAATTTGAGGATAAAACGCAATTTAATCTTGCAATTATGTGGGCGAAGAAGAATAATTGGATTACGATTGAAAAGGGAAAACTGAAATTATCCAAGGACCTGAAGACAGTTTTAAAAGAAATTAAGACTGTAAGAGATTTACTTGCATCACCGGATTCAAAGAAAGATCAGAAAATGTTAAATGAGTTATTAGCACGGAATCTAGTTGTTGGGAAAGAAAAGAGGTCGGATTTGTATAAATTGAAAGATTCGCTTTCAGATGAAACCTTGAATGACCTTCTTACCTCAAATATTAAAGCATCCGTCACCTCTGCAGATCTTCTCTCGGGAACGTGGCAAAAATCTCAATATAAAGAATACAATGCCGATACGCCTACAGAAAAAATCATGTTCGGGCGGAAGAACGTATATTTAGAATTCCTGCAAACGATAAGAGAGGGGCTATTGAGCTTAGGCTTCGAGGAATTTAATAGTCCTATAGTGGATTTAGAATTTTACAATTGTGATTTATTGTTCATGCCGCAAGATCATGTAGCGCGGGGCATCCATGATTTATTTTTCGTGGATACGAAGGAGAAAGGTGAAATACGGAATAGGGATTTGTTGAAGCGCGTTGGTGCAGTCCATTTGAATGGAGCGGGTACGGGATCAACGGGATGGAATTACGAGTTCAGTGAAGAGAAATCCACTAATTTGGTCTTGCGCTCCCAGACAACGGCTGTATCGGCACATACTTTGGAAGCAATCATGAAACGCCCTGGTCCTATGAAAATGTTCTGCTTTGGGAAGTGTTTCAGACCGGACACCATCGATCGCACTCATAGTTTCGAATTCTGGCAATGTGAGGGGATAATCTGTGGCGAGAATTTAAACATTAAAAACCTATTCGGGATATTAACTGAGATCTGTCATATGGTTGGCGTGCAGGAAATCAAATTCATGCCAGGCTACTTTCCTTTCACGGAACCAAGCGTATCGGGATTCATAAAGCACCCCAAATTGGGGTGGATTGAGGCACTTCCAGGAGGCATGTTCCGCCCAGAACTCCGTTATCCTTACAATTATAAAAATACGGTGCTGGCCTATGGGATTGGAGTAACGCGATTAGCCATGACAGCCTTAGGAATCGATGATATCCGCGAAGTGTACTCAAGCGATATTGAGCAACTGAAAAAATATCCGATTTACAGAGGGAAACTGGGATGAAGGTAGAATATAAGCTCTCGAATTTATTAAGGTATCTTGGGCATGAGATCAATCTCAATGAATTGTTGGATACCTTATTCCTTCTGAAAGTCGAATTAGAAGCGCTGAATGAGGCAGAGGATAAAATTATCTTGGAGATTACGCCAGATAGGGTCGATCTTCTCTCAATCAAGAATATTGTTAAAATGGTTCAAAATTATTATCAGTGGGAGAAGCGCGAGCCCGATCTTACCGTCCGTGACTCTGATTATCAGATCAATGTAAAACCATCGATTCTCCCGATCCGTCCTTACATCGCAGGAGCGGTTATTAAGAATTTGTTGATCACTGAAGATGACCTTGTCGAGATGATTAATCTTCAGGAAAATTTACATAGTTCATTGGCACGGGAACGCACAAAAGCAAGTATTGGATTATATGTTTTTGATTTGATTAGATTCCCGCTTATCTATGAGGCGAAACCTCCTACAGAAATTAGTTTCGAACCGTTGGGCTTCAACCGGGTCATGACTGCGAATATGATCCTAGAGGAACATCCGACCGGGATTAAATACAGTCATATTTTGAAGGGGTTGAAGAATTATCCAATCTTTCACGATTCAGCTGAAAATGTGCTGAGCATGCCCCCGATTATTAATTCGAACGACCTCGGTGCAGTTCGCCCAGATGACAAAAAGCCGCAAAGCCTGTTTATTGAGGTGACCGGGACCAAGAAAGATGTAATGCTAAAAACCTTAACCTTAATAGTTATGGACGCGGTTGAAAGAGGTGGGGAAGTATATCAGGTTCAGGTCAATTATCCTGATCGGTCCGAAAAACCGTTGACTCTTATGCCTCAACCAAAATCTATGAGCATTAAAAGCCTCCACTCGCTTTTAGGAGAACCGTTGCCCCCGAAGAAAATTGAGGAATACCTGAAGCGGATGGGATTTACAGAGGTTGCGATTAAGGGTGATAAGGTATCGTTGAAGGCGCCTATTACACGGTTGGACCTACTCCATGAGGTTGATATTATAGAAGATATCATTATTTGCTATGGTTATAACAATATTAAACCCGAATTACCCGAATTATTGACCAAGTCCAGTAATTTACCCTACAGATATCTTGTGGATCGTGTAAAAGACTTCTTTGAAGGGATGGAGTACATTGAGGTACTGAATTATTTATTGACCGATAGCGAAACCATGTCGACGCTCATGAATAAACAAATCGCGCCGCATTACCAGTTAATGAATTCGAAATTGGCTCAATTTTCTGTTGCTAGACCAGAATTACTGCCTATAATCATGAGCTACCTCTCTAAAAATCAAAAGAATCCCTATCCGCAGAAAGTATTCGAAATCGGCGAAGTGATCATTCCAGACAAGGATGCTTACAATCGCAATCGGCAAGTCTTAAACCTTGCCGCAGCCAACATCGGTGAGAATGTGAATCTAAATAAAATTAAATCGGAATTGGACATTCTTTTCAATCTATTGCGAAAAGAAGTAAAATACCAAAAAATATCGCATCCTTCCTTCTTAGAAGGTAGGGTTTTCTCTGTAATGGTAGATCATAAAGAAATAGGCATTTTCGGCGAAATTAATCCACAAGTTATTTTAAATTTTAAGTTAAAGCAACCCATTGTCGCATTCGAATTTCATGTAGTCCAAGAATTTCCGGAAATTGAATTCTATATATAAAAAAAGGGTTAGATACTGTTCCTCGAAAAATTGGACATTTCTAGACAACCAAAATAATATCTGCCTTATATTCCCAATTTCTTTCTTTTCGTTTCAATGTGATTGAGGATGGCATCTGCCGCTTTAATAGCATTTGTTTCGACGTTTAATATGCCGCCGGTTACAGTTGGCAAATCCTGAGTAAGTAATTTGACCAGATTAGGCGCATTTGTGACGGTGGGAATGGGATTTACATAGGTAAAAAGGCCAAATGCCAAAGCAAAGACCGCGTCCATTGTAGCTTTCTGTTCCATGTATTCCGGTGCCACGGCTGCTACGGGGAGGTCAGTAACAGGGACATTTCCTAAGGCACTTGAAATCGCCGCTAGTAAATCGGCAAGCCGACCGGTATCGGTACAAGTCCCATAGCTAAGCACAGGAGGAATTTTTAAAGCTTCACAAATGCTCTTTAGTCCAGCCCCTGCGAATTTTTTGGCTTCAGGGGTACAAAGACCTGCAACTTGCATGGCGCCATTGCCACAGCCCATTGAAAGTACGAGGATATTCCGCTTAATCAGTTCTTTAGCGATATTCACGCTGTGCACATCTTGACCATGATTTCTTAGTGTAGTGCAAGAAACCAGACCCGCTACGCCTCTCAATGTCCCTTCTTTTATAGCATTTAAAAGTGGGTCGAGGGTGCCTCCAAGGGCTTCCAATATACTTTCTGTTGAGAACCCGACTACGGCTTCACTTGTTGGCATTTTGCCAATCGGTTCAATTGATTTTCTTCGCTCTTTAAAATTATCAATCGCCATTTGCAGAAGTGCTGCTGCTTGCTGCTCCGCCTTTGTTGGCTCGTAATTTATTCGATCCGAAATGCCTTCAAACGCGACTACCTCACTTACTGGAACTAGTTTGAACTTGTATTTTTGGGCATATAACGGATCAATGGGCATTGAACAGTTCATATCACAGGCGAAAAGATCAACACAGCCACTTGCCAAGACTGCTTCTTGCATAATCCAATTCCCGGTAAAGCCAAAGAAGACATTATCCATTTCCCATCGTTGGATCATTTCTTGACCAGTTTCAATATTTGCAATAATCCGTAATCCTTTAGCGCCTACCGCTTTTGCTTTTTCCTGCCATTCTGGTTTGCGTGCCAGTTGGACCATTGCGAAACCAAGAAAGGGTTCATGCCCATTTGTTAGCGCATTAACGAAATCCGGGTCTAACACCCCAAGATTTACCCGCATCTTGTGTGGCCGGGGGATTCCATACATGATGTCCATACAGAATTCATTGACGATCTGGCTTTGGTATGCCATTGCAATTCCAAGGCGCATTGCCTTCAGTGCAAGGCTCACGTAATATCCATCGACATTGGTGAGGCAGGAACTCGTGGCAAACATCATCTCTCCATAGACCCCTCCTGGGAAAATGCCCAACTTTTTCCAGAGGTCTTTTCGCTCTTGAGGAGCCAACGCCTCAACAATTTGACTCGGTTCATAGTATTTGCGATTGAAATCGGCTTCTACAAAATCGCATAGGCGGATCGCAATTTCTTTCTCAGTTCCCGTCGTTTTTATCCCGAAACGTTTCGAAAAAATTTTCAATTTTTCAATTTCTTTAATTTTAAAAGGGCTTTTGCCTTGGGCGGTTGCGCGGAGAGTCTTTATTGTTTGGTCGGTGTGGTAATGATAGGTTGAAGTTCCCATAATATTCCTAAGCAGCATCATCCGCATTGCCATGCCATCTGCCGTAATACCACAAACGCCACGCTTATTTACAGCAACATCACCGCGACATGGTCCATTAGAGCATAAATCGCACCGGTTGCCACCTTGACAAAAGGGGCATCGTTTATCGGGGTCTCCGCCCATTCCTTGAGCTACGTAACGATCCCAAATATTAGTCATATTATCTTTTTTAATTCGTTCATACGCTTTTTGAACGGATTCGTGATAAGAAATGCGTTCTTTTTCCATAAAATTACCTCCTTTAAAAGATTAAAATTATTTACTGTAAGTGGGAATTTAAAAATTTCATGTAACTATTGCCTTGAGGGCGATTCGGAAAAAATTTAAGCTTAAATCGATAGTAGTGGCAAGTGAAAGAATCACCTAATTTCAAGAAGGGTGCGTGAACCTATGAGTATGATTTGGATTTTGACGATGGAAGGCAAGCTACCCGTAAAGGCGGATGATTTCCAATTAGTATTTGAAGATATCTCAGTATTAAATCCGAGAGCGCTGAAACCGGCATTTGTTCAAGATTTTATAAAAAGGACGAGTGAAGCACCCCAGTATCTTGTTGCTGAAAATCTCAAAAATGTGATGAATAATCAAGGGAAAATGCTCCCCTTTAGTCATTGCTTCGTGCTTTTATCCACGGAAAAAGAAACCAAGCGAAGACGCGGGCTCGCTTTCTTTGAGCTGGAAGACGGCAATTTATTGCCAATAGGCGCTTGGCCGGCGGAATTCGCGGGGGATATTCAAGGAAATCCAGATCTTCTTGTTGCGTACATTGCCGATATAATTGAGAAGTCGGATAATTTTGAAGATGCGCGCATTCTCATCCCTATTAATAAGGGCACAGAATCAGCCACACCGCAAGAAATTCTTTGGTCTGTCCTTTTTGAGGGGGAGCAGCCCGGACCAGAGGATGATTGGGTGCATGAATTCGTAGATTGCAAAGAAGCCATCGCATCTTCAATGCAAATAAAGGTTGAATTTTTCCGAGACCTATTAACAACGTGTAAATCCAGCACTCATTATCAAATCATGCGGCAAATCAAATATGTAAAATCGAATTTAAATGAAGTTGTTCCTATTGAAGACAGTTTTATTATAAGTGCCCAGAGAAAGGAAGATGGCTTGCAAGTTGATTTGCTCCTCCATCAAACGGACCAAGGGATTGAAATAATCGGGATTTGGCCGCTTCAACAGGCTGACTTTTTCAGAAAAAACCAGGATCTGCTCAAGCTATTAATTGTGCAAATAGTGAAAAGCCCGGAATTGTTTGAAAGGGTGAATATTTTCATCTCTATCGAGCTAGAGCAAGAAATCGCAAAAGAACCTCTCTGGTTGCCGAAATATGCGGCAGAACACGCCGATATCAAAGATGGCATTCAGTTCTTAGATACTCCCGAAGTTATCCAAAATATTTCGCTACTAAATACATTTTTCCAAAGACTTGAATCGCTCACGAAAGAAGAGTCCCATTATAAAGTATCGCCGGAGATTCTCGAATTTAATTTAAATACGGGGCAAACCATAGCTCGGGATAATGGAGCCTTTGTTCTAGCTATGGATAAAGGAAAGAATCAACACGGAATTTTATTCAGGAAAGACCCGAGAAATCAATATTGTATTCAAGGGCTTTGGCCAAAGGATTTTCTAACAAATGCATTGGCTGATGACAAAGTTTTGTTTGATTTCATCGATGCTCTGACAAATACGCCCAAAGAATTTAGAGATGTGAAAGTGCTCTTACCGAAAGGATAGATCATTTAAAAATTAATTTGAACAGCCACATCAGAGCAATCCCCCCGATAAAGATCAGCGTGATTATAATAGTTTTTTTCCCGGTATATTCTTTATTGAGCTCAGGAATAAGGTCTGAAGCGGCAATATAAAAAAATCCTCCTGCCGCAAATGCCAACAGATAAGGCGTCACAGGCATTACTGCTGATAATACAAAAAAACCGATAATCCCACCTCCAACTGCAATTAAGGCCGTCAGAAAATTTAAGTACAGTGCTTTTTTCTTCGAGAACCCCCCATACACTAAAACGCCAAAGTCACCGATTTCTTGAGGAATCTCATGAAAAATGACTGCTATAGTAGTGGTAATTCCCAAGGGAATGGATACTAGGAATGCAGCTGCAAGAATTAATCCATCTACAAAATTATGTACGCTATCACCAATGAGATTTAACCATTTGAAGGCATGAAATTCGAGTATATGGTCTTGTTCCACATTATGGCAGTGATGATAAACTAGAACTTTTTCTATTAGGAAAAACAGAATAAATCCAAGGATTATCCATAGATATATACTAAGATCGCTAACCACTAACAAAGCTTCTGGCAGGAGGTGGAGAAAGCCGCCCCCTAATAAACCGCCAGCAGATAATGCCACTAATAGAATTATGATCTCGTGTAGAAACTTATCGTTAATACCGATTGTTACGATCCCGATTAGGGAGATTAAGCTAACTAAAACGGTGGCTGCAAGTATCCACCAGATCTCGACCATGCGTCCTACCTAGAAAGAGGATTAATAAGGAATTTTAGAACATTCTATATAAGATTTTTGGTATTACGACCTTTATTTATCTTTAAAAGAAATTTAAGGGCGGGATTTGTTGAATACCATGACAGTTGACGTGCCTTCTGCTGCAGTGGCACCCGAATCCTCAAGAGTAATGGAAATAAAGATATCAATGTAATATCGGATCTGTCCTTTGACTTCTGAGGAGTATTTTTTAGAGATCTCAGCTGCGACTGCGATTCTATCGTCTATTTTCACGGCATTTTTGAAGGTTGCGTTCTTGATGCCCATGAGGGCGACTCCTTGACCGACCAATCGGGATCCTACGACGCCTGAGGCAAAGCTGAGCACCAGGATACCATGGGCAATGTTAGAGCCAAACATTTTCAGGCTCTTTCCATAGTTCAAATCGACATGAATGGGATTATAATCATTGGACAACATGGCATATAATAGGATTATTTTCCGTGTTACTTTTACATGCAGGGTCATTTTATCACCGATGTTTAATTCGTCCCAGTAGCACGGCTGAAGCGTCATTTTCGGAATTTGACTCGAAATTTTTTCCAGATTCAGTTGTTCGATAATGGGGGGCAAGGTATATTCGAAATGTTCGTCACGTGGCATTTTTTCACCTTCCTATTTCTTCTCCTTTGCTTTTTCCTCTTCACGGAGAGGTACCTTCATAATTTTTCCCGTAGGATTCTTCGGGAGGTCGTCGCGGAATTCAACGAATTTAGGGACTTTGAAATCGGCCAAATTCTTTTTACAGTGAGCAATGATTTGTTCTGCATTTGCGGTTTGCCCTTCCTTCATTACGATGAATGCTTTGGGGACATCTTGATAAATTGGGTCAAGTACTCCAATAACAGCCGCAAGAGAAACACCTGGATAGGCGTACAGAACCTCTTCGATTTCTCGCGGATAGACATTTTCCCCGCCGCGTTTGATCATATCTTTTTTACGATCCACGATGTAAAAGAAGCCATCTTCGGTCATATACCCCACATCGCCTGTATAGAGCCAGCCGTTCTTCAGAGTCGCCGCATTGGCGTCGGGATTTTTAAAATACGCTTTCATATTATTGTCTCCCTTACAGATTATTTCACCTCTAACACCTGGCGGCACATCTTTGCCATCATCATCCACAATCTTCATTTGAGTTCCGGGTAAGGGCAAACCAATACTCCCTATTTTACGCCTATCCTCCGTTTCAGTTGGCATAGGATTCACTGAAGAGGCGCATGTGCCTTCAGTTAAGCCGTATCCTTCGACTACTTTGCAATGGAAGGTGGCTTCAAATTCTTTCATTACTTCGATAGGTAACGGTGCAGCCCCGCAAATGACGAACTTCAGCGAGGACAGATCTAGGTTCTCATGGGGAACTCGTAATAAAATCGAAAGAATAGTGGGGACTGAGCTAAAAGTCGACGCCCGATATTTGGCGACGATATCCCAATGGTTCTTCGCCGAAAAGCCAGATGTGAGGATTGTGGACGCCCCTAAGGTGAGCGGCATCATTACTGTCACAATTTGAGCGTTGACATGGAATAGAGGGAGAATTAACATGAATCTATAATCGGGTGTGGGTTTCAGCGCTTTGATCATCATCTCTGCATCGCGCTTGATATTGAAGTGAGTCTGAAGAACGCCCTTGGGAAAACCTGTTGTCCCTGAAGTATAGAGTATTGCAGCGGGATCCTCCTTCTCATTTATGGGAACCTTTGGCGGAGGGGAATCCGCTGCTTTCTCCATTAAAGATTGATAATTGAGAGTTCCTTTAATCGGGTCACCGATGATAATAACTTGTTTCAGAAACGGTAATTGATCCCGAACCTCATTCACTATGTCCATGAGTTTCGGAATGGTAATCAGTATTTTCGCTTCCGAATGGTTAACAACATATTGCAATTCGCGGGGTTTGAACAGGGCATTAACCGGTCCAATCACGGCGCCAATTTTGGGAATACCTAAATAGAGAAACACATATTCCAGCTGATTGGGCAAAAAGACGCTAACCTTATCGCCTTTTCGGATCCCTAAATCATATAGCATATTGGCTACTTTATTGGTAATTTTATTCAATTGGGCGTAAGTGACGGTTATGTCTTCCCAATACAAAAATACTTTATCGGCGTATTTCTTCGCCTGCGTTTCAATCAATTTACCAATCGTCATCGACTTTCCTCCGTTTAAAAAGAGTATTCACTTCTGTGCTTGAATTAATAAATTCTAGAAAATATAATGTTTTCCATTGTACAGAAGCATAGATGAAAAATAAAATAAAGAAATTGAGAGATTTTCTAACTTTTTCTTCGCCTAAATAAAAGAGAACGCAAGTAACAGCTTTTATTGGCTTTTCAGGTTCTTCGGAAGGTCCTTTGGAGGAATTGCTTTTGGAGCTGGTAGCTTTCGGATTTTTTTACTCAGTCTTAGATGATTGACAATTGTAAACGCTATAAGTCCGGCGATGATCAGCGCTAAAACCCACACTAAGGGTTCTAATCCAGTAGGAGTGGTTGAGGTTGTATTAACTTGAATTACGCCAGAGGTCGCATTCCAATTCCCCGCAGTATCCTGCATGTAAATGGTATATGAATAAGTGCCTATACTCCCGGGACTCCAGGCGTTGTAACACCAGACGCCGCTGCCGAGATTGGTCATCGTGTGGTTAGCCCCCTCGAATGCAAGCAAGACTGTCTGGATCCCAGAGAGGTCCGCAACGCCTGCGATAGGAATCGTTTCCGTGGCGCCGAGTTCCAATGGATCAGCACTTTCCATAACGATTATGAAGTAAGGAGGTGTAGTATCAACCACCTCGATCGACCCAGTGGTCACATTCCAATGATTTAGAGTATCGCTCATGTAAATCGTATAGGAATAATTTCCCCTGCTACCGGGACTCCACGTGGTATAGCGCCAGGTGCCGCCGCCCAGATCGGTCATAGTATGGTTCGCCCCCTCGAAGGCGATCCGAACCGTCTGGATTCCGGAGAAGTCCGCCACGCCATAAATCGTGATTGTTTCCGTGTTGCCGAGTTCCAGCGGGTCGGCACTTTCCGTCACGCCTGTGAAAGTGGGCGGCGTGGTATCGACCACCTGAATCGAGTCAGTGGTCGCATTCCAATGATTTAGAGTATCGCTCATGTAAATTGTATAGGAATAATTTCCCCTGCTACTGGGACTCCACGTGCTATACCGCCAGGTCCCACCGCCCAGGTCGTTCATGGTATGGTTCGCCTCCTCGAATGCGATCAAGACCGTCTGGATTCCGGAAAAATCCGCTACATCGGCGATCGTGATCGTTTCCATACTGCCGAGTTCCAGCGGGTCGGCGCTTTCCGTCACGCCCGTAAAAGTAGGCGGCTTCGTATCAACCACCTGGATCGAACCGATGGTCGCTTTACAATTATTTAGAGTGTCGCTCATATAAATTGTATAGGAATAATTTCCCCTGCTACTGGGACTCCACGTGTTATACCGCCAGATCCCACCGCCCAAGTTGGTCATGGTATGGTTCACTCCCTCGAATGCAATCTGGACCGTCTGGATTCCGGAGAGGTCCGCCACACCGGCGATCGTGATCATTTCCATGCTGCCGAGTTCCAGCGGGTCGGCGCTTTCCGTTACGCCCGTGAAAGTAGGCGGCTTCGTATCAACCACCTGGATCGAGCCAGTGGTCGCATTCCAATGATTTAGAGTATCGCTCATGTAAATAGTATAGGAATAATTTCCCCAGCTGCCGGGAGTCCACAAGTTATAGCGAAAGGTACCGCCGCCCAGGTTGGTCATAGTGTGGTTAAGTCCACTGAAGGCGATCCGGACAATCTGGATCCCTGCGATGTCCCTCACGCCAAAAATCGTGATCGTTTCTGTGCCGCCGAGTTCCAGCGGATCGGCACTTTCCATCACGGACGTATAGGTAGGCGCTGTGAAATTGACCACTTGGATCGAGCCGGAGGTTGCATTCCAATGATTTAGAGTATCGTTCATGTAAATGGTATACAAATAAGTTCCACTACTGCCGGGCTTCCAAGTACCATAGCTCCAAGTGCCGCCGCCCAAGTCGGTCATGGTGTGGTTGGTCCCCTCGAATGCTATCAGGACCGTCTGGATCCCCGAGAGGGCCGCTACGCCGTAAATCGTGATCCCTTCCGTGCAACCAAGCTCCAGTGGGTCAGCACTTTCTGTCACGGTCGTATAGGTGGGAGGTGCAGCAGCGGTTGGCAGGCAATGGACCTTACCGTTCCCGCTGCCCACATACACGCGCCCGCCCGTTACCGCCGGTGACGAATACACGTAACTTCCCGTGATATAGTTCCAGAGTTGCTTGCCCGTGGTGACGTTCAGGCAGTATAACTTATCGCTACCCACATACACGCACCCGCCCGCCACTGCCGGCGAAGACTGCACGATATTTCCCGTAGAGTAGTTCCAGAGTTGCTTGCCCGTGGTGGCATTCAAGCAGTAAACCTTGTTATCCTGGCTGCCTACGAACACGCGCCCGCCCGCCACGGCCGAGGATGAAAGCACCCCCCACCCCGTGGGGTAGTTCCAGAGTTGCGCACCCGTTGTGACGTTCAGGCAGTAGACATGGCGGTCGTCGCTGCCCACGAACACACGCCCGCCCGCCACCGCCGGGGACGACCTCACCTCATCCCCTGCAGTGTAGTTCCAGAGCTGCTTGCCCGTGCTGGCATTCAGGCAGTAGACATGGGAGTCACAACTGCCTACGAATACACGCCCGCCTGCCACCGCTGGGGACGAAAACACGTAACTCCCCGTGGTATAATTCCAGAGGGATTTACCCGTTGTGGCATTCAGGCAATAGAGCTTGAAGTCATTGCTGCCCACGAACACGCGTCCATCCGCCACCGCCGGGGACGAATACACATAACTTTCCGTGGCGTAGTTCCAAAGGAGCTCACCAGAGGTGATATTCAGGCAATATATCTGGTAGTCAAGGCTACCCATGAACACGCGCCCACCCGCCACCGCCGGGGATGAAAATACCTGGGACTCCGTGGCGTAGCTCCAGAGTTGCTTACCCGTAGTGACGTTCAGGCAGTAGAACTTGTTATTCATATTACCCACGAACACGCGTCCGCCCACCACTGCTGGGGACGACGACACATCTCCTCCTGTGGCGTTGCTCCAAAAAGGACTGGCGCGCGCTGTTGAGGTAGTCTGCGCCTCGCCCGTATGATTGAGTTGCCCGCGGAACATGGGCCACTCATCTTGGGTTGGATCGCTGTTCCCTGGAGTGGTGTCAGTACTTAGGAAATATGGAAAAACAACCGCTGTGCGGGAGGGTAAGTAATTCATGTTAGTTCCTATGCAGGAGAGCATGAAAATGAATAAGAGCCCTATGCCTTTTAAGATTACATGACGGGTCATGGTGTATCCTCCGCTTGGCAGGTTAATAGGATTTGATGGGAACATTCCCCTAAACGTGAATTGTGGATACGTTTATTGCATTGAAATATCTTATTTAGAACCATTATTTCTACCACTTTTGAATTAAAGAATTAAAGGGATTAAGAATTTTTTTATCATTTAAGATAATGGTTCCCATAGTAGAATTGAGCTTTGCTAAAATGCTTCGAAGAATTTAATCACGTCAAATCTGATAGTACAACGGATTTTCGCATATCAAAAGGGTCATTAGACACCGATGCAAAAAGATGGGAAAGCCTCGGAATAGAAACCAATTTTTTTCTTCAACAACATGACCATCGCCTGACATTCCCCATTTTGTCCGCATAATACCACGTCTGAAATTCGTATTAACTGAAATGATACCGAAATCTTCCATGTTTGCCATTAAGCGGATAGATTTCCATCGATGTTCCTTTGATCGATAGGGGTAAACCTGTATTTATCAATAAAAGAGAACGCAAGTAACAGCATTCATGGGCTTTTCAGTTTCTTCGGAAGGTCCTTCGGAGGAGATGCTTTAGTTTGTGATAATTGCTGGATTTTTTTATTCAATCTTCGATAAAGGGCAATGGTAAAAACTACAGTTCCGACGATTATCAGTGCTAAAACCCACACTAAGGGTTCTAAATTAGGAGTGGTTGAGGTCTTATTAACTTGAATTACGCCAGAGGTCGCGTTCCAATTCCCCATAGTATCTTGAATGTAAATGGTATATGAATAACTGCCTGTACTGCTGGGACTCCAGGCGTCGTAGTGCCAGACGCCGCCGCCCAGGTCGCTCATCGTATGGTTGCGCCCCTCAAATTCGATCCGAACCGTCTGAATCCCGGAAAAGTCTAATATCCCAGCTATCATAATCGTTTCCGTGCTGCCGAGTTCGCATGGGTCGGCGTTTTCTATCACGGTTGTAAAGGAGGGGGGTGTGGTGTCAACCACCTGAATTGTGCCATTGGTAGCGTTCCAATGCCCATTATTATCTTGGATGGAAATGGTATACGAATAATTGCCTGTGCTGCCGGGTCTCCAGGCGTTATAGCTCCAGATACCGCCGCCCAAGTTGGTCATCGTGCGGTAGCTCTCCTCGAATGCGATCCAGACCGTTTGTATTCCGGAGAAATCCGCCACACCGAAAATAGTAATCGTTTCCGTGCTGCCAAATTCCAGCGGATTGGCACTTTCCGTTACAGATGTATAAATAGGCGCCGTAGTATCAATCACCTGAATTGTGCCATTAGTCGCGTTCCAATTACCTGCATAATCTTCAATGTATATGATATAGGGGTAATTTCCTATATAGAGAGGAATCCAAGCGTAGTCCCAAATAACCCCACTCAAGTTATTCATGGTATGGTTGCTCCCCCCAAATGCGAGCAGAACCATTTGGATCCCTGAGAGATCTGTAACACCGAGAATCGTGATTATTTCTGAGTTGCTAAGTTCCAGAGGGTTAGCGCTTTCCGTCACTTCCGTGAAAGTGGGCGATATGGTATCGATCACCTGTATTGCACCAGTAACCTTGCCCCAATGATTTAGAGTATCCTCCATGTAGATCGTATATAATTTATTTCCCCTGCTATCGGGAATCCACGTCTCATACCACCAAGTTCCGCCGCCCAAGTTGCCCATGGTGTGGTTAGTCCCTCCGAATTCGATCAGGACCGTTGGGACTCCGGAGGGGTCCGTCACGCCGACGATATAAATGGTTTCCGTGTTACCGAGCTCCAGCGGATCGGCGATCTCCTGTACGACGACATAGGTAGGCGGCTTGGTATCGACCACCTGAATCGAGCCAGTGGTCGCGTTCCAATGATTTAGAGAATCCTTTATGTAAATCGTATAGGTATAATTTCCCCTGCTACCAGGAGTCCAAGTGTTATAGCGCCAGGTCCCGCCGCCCAAGTTGCTCATGGTGTGGTTGCTCCCTTGGAATGCGATCAGGACCGTTTGGATCCCGGGGAGGGACGCCACGCCGAAAATCGTAATCGTTTCTGTGCTGCCGAATTCCAAGGGGTCGGCACTTTCCGTCACGGACGTATAACAAGGAAGAGAGGCATTGGTTGGCAGGCAGTAGATCATCTTGTTATAACTGCCGATATACACACGCCCGCCCGCCACCGCCGGGGACGAGTCCACCTGATTTCCCGTGGTGTAGTTCCAGAGGAGCCCGCCCGTCATGGCATTCAGGCAATAGACCTTGTAGTCAAAGCTGCCTATGTACACGCATCCGCCCGCCACAGCCGGCGACGAGAACACAAAATTGCCAGTAGTATAATTCCAGAGGGACTTGCCCGAGGTAGCATTCAGGCAATATATCTTATAGTCCGAGCTGCCCACATACAAGCGCCCGTATGCCACCGCTGGGGATGATTTTATGGAACTTCCCGTGGTGTAGTTCCAGACCTGCTTACCTGTAATGGCATTCAGGCAGTAAACCTTCTTATCGCCGCTACCCACGTACATGCGTCCGCCCGCCACCGCCGGGGACGAACTTATAGCACTTCCCGTGGTGTAGTTCCAGAGTTGCTTGCCCGTAGTGGCATTCCAGCAGTAAACCTTCTTATCGCTGCTACCCACGTATACGCGCCCACCCACCACCGCCGGGGACGAAGTTATGGGATTTCCTGTGGTATGGTTCCAGAGGAGCCCGCCTGTCGTAGCATTCCAGCAGTAGAAATTCTTGTCATAGTCGCCCGCATACACGCGCCCCCCCGCCACCGCCGGGGAGGATTCCACATTATTTCCCGTGGTGTAATTCCAGAGGAGCCCACCTGCTGTAGCATTCAAGCAATAAAGGTTGTTGTCAACACTGCCCACATACACGCACCCGTCCGCCACCGCCGGCGCAGATAACACCATACCCGTAGGGTAACTCCAGATGTACCCGCCCGAAATGGCGTTCAGGCAGTAAGTTTTTTCATCGTCACTGCCAACATATACTCGTCCGTTTGCAACTACTGGGGACGAAGAAACAAAACTCCCCGTGGTGTAGGTCCAAAAAGGAGTAGCGCGAGCTGTTGAGGTAGTATGCGCCTCGCCCGTGTGATTGAGCTGGCCGTGGAACATGGGCCACTCATCTTGGGTGGGATCGCTGTTCCCAGGAGTGGTGGTAGCGCATAGGAAATATGGAAGATTAACAGTTGAGCGGGAGGGTAAGCAACTCAAGCTAGGTCCTATACAGAAAAGCAGGAACGTGGATAGGAGCACTATGCCTTTCAAGAGTACATGACGGGTCATGGCGCATCCTCCATATGCAAGGTAAATAGGATTTGGTGGGACCATTCCCTTGAAGCTGAATCGTGGATAGGTGTATTGTATTGAAATATCTTAAGTAGGGACATAATTTCCACTCCTTCTGAATTAAAGAATTAAAGTGATCTATAATTGCTTTACAGTTACAACGAAAGAATTAAGCTATATTTAAAGATATCTAAGTATTTGACCAAGTCAAATCTAATAGAAACACGTGTTTTGAGCATCAAAAGGGTCATTAAACCCCTATTAAAAAAGGTATGAAAGTATCGGAATAGAAACCATTTTTAAACTCTAAAAAATTGATTTTTTTATTGAGCATTCTTCTTTAGAATTTGAACTTTCTGATATTTTGAACCACATAGAGCGATTAATCGAATTGTTGATTAATAAATAGAAATATAAAATTGAAGAGAATCTAGAGGGATATTAGTTACCAGTAACCTATTGATGAATACAAGATGGTAAAAATATGCTGAATTGCCTTTATATCGAAGAAGAAAACCGATTTCAGGCGGAAAAACAGCAATTTATGGAAGAGTTGATTTACCCTACGCTGAAGAAATTGAGCGAGGGAAATATTAACGAGTGCTATTAAGATTATTAGGTAAAATTAAAAAGAAAAATGGAGCATGAGTGAAGAAATGGACCCCAGAACTAGGATTTTAACGACATTAAATCACGAGGAACCAGATAGAGTACCTTTATTCGATTTGGGTATCGATTCGATTCCCATTATTGAAAAGTATCGTGGAAGCAGTATATCAGGTATCATAGGATTTATTAGACTCGTAAGGGTTCTAATCCCATTTGGTTGGAGGAGGTTTCTAAAATGGGGGGCGCGGAGATCCATGATATATAAGATGGTGGGGAGTTCGCAGGCGAACTTCATGAAGGGCATTGGATATGATGCGACCATTTGCCCTGTGTCATTATTTTTCATAAAATCTGAATTCCCATCAAAGAATGAATATGTGGACGAGTATGGACGTCATTTCTTCTTTTCAAAAGTTGAATCTGGAGGAAAACTGATCGATGATGCACAATATAAAGGAGGGGTCTTCGATACTGAAGATCCTGAGACATCTTATGAAAAATGGGGGCTCTTAGATCCAGATCATCCAGCACGATCGGACGCCTATAAAGCGGCGCTGAAGGCAGCAAAAAATGAGATTTGTCCCATTCCAAGTATGATTGGCCCGCTTGAGGGGACCTGGGAAGGGTTCGGGTTCACTACTTTTACCAAATTGTTATATAAAAAACCTGAATTCATAGAGAGGGTTTTTAAGGATCGCGGTGATTTTATGGTGGCATTAACTGAGAATATGTTGGACCTAGGCGCAGAAATCATATTGATCCTTGATGATGCTGGGTACAAAGGGGCACCATTCCTCAGCCCGAAGATGTATGAGAAGTATGTCGCTTCACAGATGAAAAGAGTATCGGATAAGGTCCATGCTTGTGATGGAAAGGTTATGCTACATTCATGCGGGGACGTTAGTAAACTTCTCAATGCCATCATAGGCGCAGGAATTGACGCGTTGCATCCGTGGGAATCTACCGCAGGCATGAATATCTTTGAAGCGAAAGAAAAGTGGGGAGAGAAGCTTACATTAATTGGTAATGTTCCTGTAGATATGCTCGCTCATGGCACGCCTCAAAATGTGGAAACTTATGTGAAGAAATTGATGCAAATCTGCGCGCCAGGTGGCGGTTATATTCTTAGTTCAGGGCATTCTATATCATACTCCGTTGAGTTGGAGAATTTTGAGACAATGATAGAGGCGACTAGAAAATACGGCAGCTACCCGATCCGTATTGAAAATAAATGATTGAATGAAGGATGAAAAGATGCTGAATTGCCTTTATACCGAAGAAGAGAAACGATTTCAGGCGGAAATACAGCAATTTGTGAAAAAGGAGATTTATCCTCACGCTGAAGAAATTGAGCGAGGGAAGTATCCGCGAGAATTATTAAGTTTATTAGGTAAAAAAGGATATTTAGGATTAACTCATTTAAAAAAATGGGGAGGACAAGAAAAAGGGTGGGTCTACGAAACGATTATGGCAAGTGAAGTGGGTGGTGCGAATGCAGCCTTAGATATGGCAAGAGGAGCGACATGCATTTTATATGGTACTCCAATTTCGAAGTATGGCACAGATATACAACGGGAAAATTATCTCAAATCGGTTGTTTCAGGGGAGAAGCTGGGCTGTATTGGAATCACCGAACCGCTTGTGGGGTCGGATACCGCCGGGATGCAAACAGTAGCCGTGAAGAATGAGGCGGAGAAGTGCTGGGTCATTAACGGGGAAAAGCGGTTCATTACCAATGGAAGCGAAGCTGATTTCATTTGCCTTTTCGCAATTACCAATAAAAAGGTTTCATCGCATCAGGGAATGAGTGCCTTCATTTTTCCTACAAAGACACCAGGATTTAAAGTAATTAAGGTCTATGATCTATTGGGAATGCGGGGCACCAGAACGGCACATCTAAAATTCGAGAATTGTCGAATCCCCTTGGAAAATCTGTTGGGAAAGGAAAATGCGGGTTTTCAAATTCTCATGGATGAGTTGGATACGGAACGCACGATGTATGCGGGTACGTTGTATGGGATCGCAAGGGCAGCATTTGAGGTCGCCTCGAAATACTCAACGGAGCGAGTTCAATTTGGAAGACCGATTTCCCAATTTGAGGGAGTCAATTTCAAAATTGCAGATATGGCGATTAAACTCGAAGCCATTAACACTTTAATTCTGAGAGCAGCTCGCCTATGTGATTTGAAAGTTCCCGCGACCAAAGAGACCGCCATAGCAAAAATGGCGGCTGGGGATTTCGGATTTGAAGTATGTTGCGATGCCGTGCAAATCCTGGGGGGTATAGGCTACACGACTGAGTATCCTGTTGAACGTTATATGCGTGATGTTAAGCTGGGAATGATAGGAGCTGGATCAAGTGAAATTTTACGGTTTCTTGTCCAAAGAGAAGTATATAAAAATATAGAAAATGCTGAAAGTAATCGATTTTTATTTTATTCGGACGAGGAAAATCAATTACGCCATAAAATTCGACAATTTGCGACCACTGAAGTAACGCCACATCTTGATGAAATCACTAAAGGGCAATATTCGCATCTCCTCCTGAAAAAATTGGGGGCGCAGGGATATCTTGGATACACTCATCCAAAACGATATGGGGGGCTGGAGAAAGGATGGGTCCAAGAGTCAATTATAGCAGAGGAAGTGGCCCGAGCTAGTGGTGCGGCAAATATGATTCGAGGTGGTTCATGCCTCCTATTCGCCAAACCTATCAAAAAGTTTGGAACAGAAGAGCAGCGGGAGAAGTTGCTCACACAAATTATTAAAGGTGAGAAAATCGGCGCTCTAGGAGTAACGGAGCCCAGCGCGGGAAGTGATATCTCAGCTCTTCAAGCCATAGCCACGAAAAAAGGAGGGGCTTATGTCCTGAACGGGGAAAAGCGATTCATTACAAATGGTGGGGTTGCCGATTACATCTTGGTATTCGCCTTGACGAGCAAGAATGCATCTCCAAGAAATAGCATGAGTTGCTATATTGTTCCGACGGATAGTGCAGGATTCAAAGTCGAGAAGGTCTATAATCTTCATGGAATGAGAGGGATCAACGCGGCACACTTGAAGTTCACGAATTGTGAAATTCCCCTGGAAAATCGCGTAGGCGAGGAAAATCAGGGCTACCAAATCATGATGGACCAATTTGATACGGAACGGCTGATTTTTGCGAGCACGCTCCTGGGAGTCATGCAAGCGGCATTCAACATCGCGGTCAAATATTCGATGAACAGAATTCAGTTCAATCAACCCATTTCGCAGTTCGAAGGGGTCAATTTTAAAATCGCAGAAATGGCGATCAATATCGAGACGACGGATGCTCTAATCTTGAAAACAGCTCGATTAATTGATCTCGGACAGCAGGTACCGATGTTATCGGCTATCACAAGAGTGTTCGCCAGCGATTACGGCTTTAAGGTATGTGATGATGCGCTGCAAGTGCTTGGAGGAATTGGATACACTGATGAATTTCCAGTCGAACAGCTTTTTCGTGATATTCGCCTAGGACGAATTGGAGCTGGCACTTCCGAAGTTTTGCGCTTTCTTATTCAACGAGAAATTTATAAAAAAATGGGAAAATAAAATAAGGAATCCGTTTTAGTCGGATTTTTTCTCCTTTAACGCAGTGGTTATCGCGCGTCCATACCGGATGAGTTCCATGACTTTGCCTTTTTTAATTTCGACTTCCTCACGGCTAATAGAATGGGTGAAATCGCCTTGCCCACGAGAGGCACGCGCAATGCTTGCACCAGAACCGGTAATGAGCAGAGTAGGGTTCGAATGCGTTCCGTTTTTTAGGGATGCTTTCCCATTTTGAATCTCAATATAGAAGGGCGCTTCGTCTAATTTAAATTGAAATGTCACACTCCAATTTTCGGCAACTAATATCTTTTGGGCTTTAGGAGTGGCGTTAATCAATTCAATAACTTTTTGAGATTCGTTCTTTGCTTCACCCACTTTTACCACCTTCATACTCTGGCTTTATAATCCAATTTTGATATTCATCCAGGGGCACTAAGAAGAAATCAGTGATTTTCCCTTCCCGCTTTTTCTTGAACACCGCGCGTACTCGTGCGCCGGGGCGTATTTTCGAGGGTACAAGGTTCTCCGACATAATACTGTGACAAATTGCAGTGCTCGCACCATCTAATTGGATATAACCAACCGCATAGGGAACATGAATGATGAATTTTGAGCCACTATACCAGACCAAAGTAGCGACTTTTATCATGCCGGTGTCTTTTATAGGAATCCAATCAGTCGGTTGATAGCACTTGGCGCATGCGACGCGTGGAGGACAATAAACTGTGCCACATTTTGGACATTTAGCACCGAATATCTGTCTATTGTTTTTTAATTCGATGAAGAATCGGGATTGCCCGCCAAGAGAATACCGATAATTCATGATAATTTGGTCTTCAATTTCATAAAACTCTGTCATTATCTCACCTCTCCAATACGATGACGGCTGAATAAGCCGCGCCAGGTCCCCCAATAGAGTGCGAAATCGCCCGTCCTTTGGTGATGGGTACTTGCATTTTGCCCGCTTGTTCTTTTAACTGGAGGTACGCTTCGCCGGTAGACATAATACCTGTTGCTCCAACCGCGTGCCCGCACCCTATGAGGCCACCTGATGGATTTACGGGTAATTCACCCGTCATCTCGGGCCCACCCTCATCAAGCCAGTTGCCGCCTTTCCCGTACTCCACGAAGCCAAGTTCTTCATAGGAAATAACCTCTTGTCCCGTAAATGCATCGTGCAATTCAGCAACATCCAATGCCTTCTTCACGCCCTGATAGTCAATTCCTGCCATTTTGTAGGCTTGTTTCGCAGCGGCGATATTGGAAGGCAATGCTCCGATAGTCTTGCGATTTCCAATGAAGGCATCGGTGCAGGCAGCCCCAACGCCCGCAATCCAAATGGGATTCTCTATTTTTAGTTGCTTTACTTTCTCTTCAGAGGCTAGGATCAGAGCGGCGGATGCTTCAGAATACAAACAGCAATCGAGCATTTTAAAGGGATAACAAATAATTCGGGAGTTGAGAATGTCTTCTATGGTTAGCTTCATCGGCGCTTGAGCTTTGGGATTATTGAAGGCATTTTTATGGTTCTTGATCGACACCTTCGCCATCTGTTCCTCCGTGGGATTACCGTACTGGTAGAAATGCGCATTTACTAGCGCCACATAACTCGAGGCTGCCAGCATTCCCAAAGGATATTCCCAAGTCATATCAGCGCTATATGCAATAGCCTTAAGAACTTCAGGTGTGGTTGTACCTGTTTGGGTATCGTAACAATCGTTGCATTTTTCCACTCCTAAGACTAAACAGATGTCCGAAAGCCCACTTGCCACTTCCGCATAACCTGTGCGAACCGCAAAACCTCCCGTTGCCCCACCCGTCGTCACGCGTGTCCCAGGCTTATCAATATTCCCTATATAATCGTTAATATAGATATCCGGCATAAATTGTCGCTCAAAGAGATCATTATAGATTCCATAGACCGCACTATCGATGTCTTTGATGGTTATTTCTGCTGAATTCAATGCTTCACTACATGCATCGTAAGCTAACTCGAAATACGTTTTGTCTGGCCAACGCGCCTTGAAAGGCGTCAAGCCAAATCCAATAATTGCAACTTTTCTCATGTCATCTCACTTCAAAATAATTTGTTAAAATAATGATTTTTTTAAAATTTAAAATGATTTTTTGTTATTGTCGAAATAATCTGTTTCTCTTTTTCATTATCTTTTTTTTAGTCGGTAATAAGCTCGCAAAAACCGCCAATTCGTTACTATCCAGGCTTTTTTCCCTAGGCTTAAATATAACGGAGGATAAATAATCAGTGATTCCGTTGGAAAATGATTTGCTATGAAAAAATTAAATATTAGTTTTCATCCACTTATTCCTGAACACCGAATTAGGGCACTTCTAGAACAGTATGATTCAGAAAAAGATGAATGCCCGTTTTATACGGAAGGGGAACGCCACTTTTGTCTCCTAGACTATCATTCTGTGCATATATACAATTGCGAGGGCCATTGTTTTCAGAACGGATTCTGTTGTGAATTCATAAATAATTTGTTTTTCAATGAAAATGCCGCTCCTTAAAGTAGGACTTATCTAACCTCGTGAATTTTCCTAAAAATTGAGATATGAGGTGGTAGAAAAAATGAGTCTGATGCGACGAAGAAATGGATCTTCAAGACTTGATATCAAAGAAACGGAGAGAAATTACCTTGTCACAACGGATATCCCAGCAGGGTTTTCGATGAGTGATATTAAGATTGAAATCAGAGGCGACACCCTTACTATTTCCTCCAAGATTAAAAAGGAAAAAGAGAAAGTTGAAAAAGGGGTTGTTGTTCGAGAAAAGAGTCAGAAAAGTTTCAAGCGTTCTATTACAATTCCAAAAGGTATTAAAGCCGAGGATATCTCTCCCAATCTGGATAACGGAATTCTATCGATTACGCTCCCTAAAAAATCGAAATAATCTTTTTTTCTATCCTGTACTGGACGGGCGTTTATTAAGGTAAAATTTGGAATATTTCAGTAGATAGGGAATGACAGCTTGAAGGCGGGGGATCGAAGAGATATAGGGGATTTTGAGCCGAAATAAAATTTCCTTCAGATGGTTGTTCTCCCGAATAATGTCCTCCAACTCACGATCTACACGATTAATTAGAATGATAGGCTTTGTGGTTTTCCGGGTAAGACGACCCAAAGAACGTGCGAAAGATCCAGCGAATCGGCGATATCCTGTGCCCAACCGTTGTATGCGAGAAACCTGAAGATAGGGGAAAAAAATATCGATCTCTTTCTCTTTAAGGAGAAATTTGAGTGCTTGTGAAAAGAACTCGGGTAAAATTCCGTAGGCACCAGTATCGATTGGATTTGAAAAAGATGTGTTAACCTCTTGTAGGAGGTTAGCAAGTTTTTGTTGGGTTTGTTGAGTTAAATCAGGGAAATCTAAGCCAGCGACCGAAAAAAGGTCTGCAATTTCGACAGAAGCGCCACCACCGGGTACCATAGCACAGGCTTTATTTCCCTTGGGAAGTTTGTCTGGTAGTAGCATCGATAAAATGTGAGCGATATCATAAAATTCAATTGAATTTTTAACAGCAATAGCGCCTGCCTGTTCAAATGCGGCTTTATAGAGTGTTGCGTCACCCGCAATCGCCCCCGTATGTGAAAGGCAGCTTTTAGCACCGCGTGGGGTAGTCCCGCCTTTTAAAATGATCACAGGCTTTTGAGGAGTCGTCATTTTCAATAATTTCAAAAAGGATTGTGCTTTTTCCTTGGTTGGGAGGCTCTCCAGATAGAAGCCGATGACATGGGTTTGCGGGTCTTGCAAACAGAATTCGAGGAAATCATTTATATCAACGTCAATCATGTTCCCCACGGAGAGGCCTATGTTAATGCCAAGACCGCGTGTAACCGAATGCTCGACAAGGGTATTAGCGAAGCCGCCAGATTGACTAAAAATAGAGAAATGCCCCCTCAAGAGGGGAGCAAATTGATTAAAGTTGAGATCAATTTGTGCATTGACCGCTCCGAAACAGTTAGGACCAATTACGCGCGTGGTAGGGTGGGCCTTTATTAGGTCTTTTAATTCCTGCGTGTAGGGAATCCCGCGCTCGCCGACTTCGGAAAATCCGCTGGTATATATCACCAGAAATTTAGCGCCGACGTGATCGCACTCTTTTAGGAGGCTCGCGACATAGCGGGCGTTTATACAACAGAGCACGACATCGATCGGTTCAGGAATATCTTGTAACGAGGAGAAGCATTCCCAAAGCCCGTAAATTTTTTGCCCGCCGTATTTGGGATTTACGGGGTAAATCCGGGGCTCCCGGGTGACGCCATAGCCATATTTTTTGTAAGTATCAAGATAAAGGGAAACGCCCATATTCGGAACAGTACTAGCACCTACGATGATAATATTGCGTGGAAAGAATAGTGGATATAAAAAGTGATCTTGAATTCCATTTGCAGAATTTTCCGGATATTTCTGAATAGTATTCGGCTCCGTTTTTATACTTCAAAGCTGGTCCTAATTCGAAATAAGGCGCATCTATGTATCTATAAAATTCTAAAAATTAAAAAAATCTTTTGTCTGTAGCAAAAATATTTTATTGAATAGTCCGCAGCTAGGGGATTATGCAAGTCGCAAATTGTCCAAAATGTGGCACCGCCCAGTGTGTAGTCGAAATAACAGACAAACACCATATATCTGAGATCCCAGCAACGGCAGGTTTTTGGTGTCTTAATTGTAATGCTAAGTGGTTAACAAATCCGAATTATAAACATGATTGGCAATATATAGGTGTGTTCTGACTCCTTTTCTCCTCTTTTTCTTCTATTTTTTGTACTAGTGAACCTTTTCTTTGAGCATTTATTAACTATAATTGAAAGTCTCAATTACCACAATTTGATAGGAGTAAGGTTTTGGATAAGTTACAGTTAATTTCGTTCAAGAATTGTGAATTATTTGAGAAAGTGATTTCAGAGGGGTTGCTGCGAGCACAAAAGACATTGATCATCGGAACTTACAACCTTCAAGACATCAGAATTACGGAGAATCATCAAACCACTTCACTTTCGGAGGTCTTGGTTAAGCTCCTTAAGAGAAATGTTCAAGTTTTGATCATCTTAGCCGCCTTTATGCAGAGATCTCATTTTATTCAGACATTGCAGATGAACGCATCACAGTTAAGTGCATTTGAAAACATTAGGATTCGGTTTTGTCGGCGAATGCACTTCAAAACGATTATCGTTGATTTAAAATATGCCTATATTGGCACAGCGAATTTATCCGGTGCAGGCGTTGGTTTAAAATCACTCCGGAAAAGGAATTTTGAGTTAGGGTTCGTAACGTACGATACGGGAATTATTGCAGATATCGCCTCTACCTTCATGGAGGTATTCAATGGAAAGTATTGTACAAGCGAAGGGTGCCATTTCTTTAAAAATGCATACTTGGAGGAGTCCTGTAAAGGAATTACCTGGAACCAAGTCTAAAATCAAATAATAAAAAAGAAGAATAAAAATATAAAAAGAACTAGATTAGTTCTAATCTGTCTTGATTACTACTATATCTAGTTTTTTTACGCTCTTTATTTAGTTTTACTTACTTTTTATTTCTAGTTTCTTTTAATATCTTTTCGGCTTTCGTTTTGCATAGCAATCTTTGCAATAGACGGGGCGCTCGCCATCTGGCTTAAACGGGACTTCCGTTTCTTGCTTGCAATCCGCGCAGACGGCTTTGTACATTTGTCTTGGAGGTCTGTCGCCGCGATCGAAACTTCTTCTAAAACCCATTTTTTTTCACCATTTCTTTTTTTTGATATATAACTTCAAATTCGCAAGTTAGAAATTCTATGTTTTTTATAAGAGACTTCTAAAAGCAGCAATTCAACCATTATATATCTGTCTTTAAAAAAAGGAACTTGCTATTTAAAGGTATGTCTAATTTTCAGATATTACCTAGTCGGAATTTAAAAGAAAGATTAAAAAAGAAAGGCGGAACGGATTTAGCGTTTTTTGAATTTACGTAGTAGATGCGAGAATTGAGGGGCCTTGCCCTGATACCCGAGCTCGGCGAGAGCTTGCATTTGATAAGCATGGAATAATTCTGAGGAGAACTTTTCCCATGCGCCGCAAATAGCCAGCGTTTCTTTATCGTTAGTTAATAGGCTTTTATGGGAGATTATTCGCTGAAATTCGGCAGCCAAGGGTTCCACGATATCGGAATCCATTCCTTGGAGGATATCACGAACAAATTCATCTAAGGGATACCAATCGGCAACACGTTGGAAATCTCGGTGGATTTGGGTGAGGAGGACATTACGAGGCCCTTCCCATAGTTCCATAATTAACGCGTCTCGATGGAAACGAGGTAAGCACGAGAAATCCTCCATAATGCCATGCCCGCCAAAGAACGAGATGGCAAGTCGCATCATTTCTGGAGCTTCGTAGGTAACGACCAGTTTTTGGAGCATTATTAATTCCCGTAATCGAAAGCGTCGTTTGCGCTCGTCGGCATTTTCAATTTTCTGGAGATCGCGCAATCCGGCAGTGAGGTGTTCGCCCAAGGAAATGAATTCGGCAACGATTTTGAAAGCGCCGGCTGCAGCCCGTTTCGCAGCGATCTCAACTTGATTTATTTGGTTTATCATCAGGGGAAATAGCGCGACGTTGATGCCAAAGGCGGACCGAAATTGGGCGTAGAGCAGCGCTTCGCGGGCGATCCGGAGGCCCGCGGATGATCCCATGCCGATATGTAGGCGCGACAAAGAAAGAACGATACCAACAATGTCTGCCAGTCCATTGGGGAGAGGACCGATTGGGTATGCCACGGAACCTTTGTAGGTAACTTCAGCAGTTGGTAGCTCCGCGGTCCCGAGTTTTTGCTTGAGGCGATCAATAGTAAAAGAATTTCGAATTTCTTTTTCTTTATTACCTGGGAGCCAAGAAGGCACGGCGAATGCGGCGATCCTTGTGGAAGTGGGCGTCCCTTTTGGTTTTGCAGAAACGATTGCATAGTCACATTGGATGGCAGAACAGAAGAATTTTGTACCGTAGAGTCGCCAGCAATTGGAGATCCCATCCGGACCTTCTTCAGGTTCATAGACAGCTTCAACAAGATTTGCAGGAACGTCACTGCCCCCTTGAATTTCAGTGATGAATTGAGCACCGATAGCATAGGTCCCATTGATGCCATTGCGAAGGTGGGTGAGTACATTCCGGGCTTCAGGAACTAAGGTGTCCTCATATTCGCTCAAGAGCGAGACCATGCCATGGGTGCAGGTGATCGGGCACATTACGCCCATTTCACCAAGTTCATAGAGGAGAAATAACTTACAGAAGCGGCTCCAGGAGGTATTTCGAGCAGGATCAAATAGCCCAAGCGCAAAAACTTCTTTTTCTATCGTTTCAGTTTCAGCACACCGCTTAATCCGATCGATTCTGTGATTATAGGCGTCATAATGATTCACGATTGTGCATTTTACCCGATTCTCAAGTTTCGCTGCTTCATTGGCAAGATCCTTCCATCTATAAGAAACAGGATCGGATAATTCACGTAATTCTTGATCGATTTTCGTGAATTCCTCGCCTGTATAATGCTTCACTAATGCTTGAAAAAATTCATCATCGCTATAAAAATTGAAATGGTCCCGAACAAATACATAATCATCAAACGAGTAGGGATTATTCCGATTACCTTCTTCTGCGTTCATTAGTCAATTCCCACCTTTTTAAGAATCTTTTTTACTTTTTAAGTTCTCATTAACTATCGACTTGATGTAATAGCCTTGTTTGACTATTAATATTGAAAAAAAGCCCAGAAATATCAGAGTTAGAGTTAAGAGTAGAATTTGAAGGGAGGCAGGAGAAAGATTTTGGAGAATAACCACCAGTGTAACAATTATGAATCCTGCCAGAACGGAATAAAAAATATTTAAAAGGATATTTTCAGGAATGGATTTTGGATGTCTCTTTTTAATATAAAGTGTTATTATTAGGAGATAGAGGGATGAAAATATTAGCATAGAGATAAACAATCCCGGAACAAACGTAGGGGGTAAAATAAAGAGATTCCCCGCCACAAAGTCACCTATACCAATAGCGAATAGTGAAAAGATTGCGATTAGACCTTTAGGAGAAAATCCGTACTCCTGGACTAAATAGAAAGTAGTTAAAAAGAT
>Ga0315277_10001004_pt1 | contig 42169 bp, 38 predicted proteins | sample YL17G05_15_MG_FD_203695 | JGI IMG/M metagenome (GOLD analysis project Ga0315277, IMG submission 203695) | Sediment microbial communities from Yellowstone Lake, YNP, Wyoming, USA - YL17G05_15 | ecosystem: Environmental > Aquatic > Freshwater > Lake > Sediment | place: USA: Wyoming | collected... | reverse complement strand
GAAGCTGTAAGTTGACGCCAGCGTGACATCTTTCACAGGATTGCCGCCTGGGTCCTGAACGTGGATGGTCACCCTCTTCAAGGGGAGGGGGATGTCCATCACGGTGCTCTCTGCGAGCGTGATTGGCGAGTCGGTGCCTACCGCGTACATAGCGGGAAGAGAGGGAACGATTGTGGGCGGGTAGTTAAAAAACGCCACGGAGAGAGTGTAGTCTCCGGGGCTGACCACAAAGGAATAGCTGCCGTCCGCTGCCGTGGTCTGAGAAATCCCTGCAGGGGCCAGAGTGATCTCCTGATACGGCACTCCCTCTCCGAGACCATTGAGCACCCGGCCGGTCAGGGCGACCCATCCCACTGGAACGAGCACGAAATTGAGCGTGGTATCGTCGGAGATCGATATGCCTGAGGCCTTGGCGGTGCCATAATTGCTGCCCGCCGGCGGCATGACCTTCACATCATAAACACCCGGACCCAGTGAGAGAGCATAGGACCCAAGATTGTCCGTAGTGGTCGAGTTGACGATATTGTCGGAAAAAGGAATTAGCGCATGCACCTGCGCGCCTGAGACCGCATTGCCCCCATTATCCTTGACGGTGCCGGACAGCGCGGCTGCAATAGCAGATGTGGTAACCATCATGGCTGCAAGTATCAGCAAGCCGCCGGTCCTGAGCATTCCACTGTAGATGACCTTCTTCATAAATGCTTCTCCATGAGTCTTGAGGCCGCGCACGCGTATCGCATCCGATCCGCGGCGCACCTCGGCTATGAGATCTTTTAATGACCAAGGTCCATGTTCTTGAACGTAAGCAATTAGGGTGCCAAACAGGGGGCGTGGACGATACATTCCCCATATTTTATTGATCCTAAAGCAATTAAAGCCACGTTGTACCAGATCAAACGGTTTGGGTTGTAGCTTAGGCGGCTACATGCTGAATTGTCGGCCTTTTGTGCTTTAATTCAAGGAGATACAGTCGATTCGCGCCAAATGAAGGGGGACGAGGGAAAGAGCAGGCCGATACAGTTGGGAGCGGTCACGGCTACACCTTAGTGGTGTGCGGCTGGAGGTTTCTCGACCTTTGCCGCAAGCCAAATCGCCCCTCTGTGGGGAGGAGGAAACCGCAGATAAGCGCGGATGAACGCGGATGCAGGGCGAGGCTTGATGCCCAAAAATCCGCGTGTATCAGCAGTTCATGTTCTTTGGTCCGCAACTCCCAATGTCAGGAAGCGTTGGATGAGCTATACCGGAGCATGTGGAGCACGCGGAGCGAGGCTCGGGCTGCTCGCGGGCAGGAGGCTACGTCCTATTTCGCCGCAAGATTTTGTGCAGTGTGACCCTGTGGATCCCCAATCTCTTTGCCGCCTCGGAAACGTTGCCGCCCGCTTCCTGAACCGTGCGCTGCGCCAACTCGCGTTCCTGGTCGCCCAGCAATCGCATAACTGTCTCTTTGCGGCGACGTAGGTCCTGCAGGTCGCGCGGGGGTGCCTGCAGCACTTTGTAAAGAGGGGCCTGCGCCAGGCTGATGCGGTGGCCGGTGATTTGCAGGATCTCAATCGGCAGATCCGTGACGCCGAGTGTCTCACCCGCGGCCAGAACCACCATTCGATGGATCAGGTTTTCCAACTCCCTCACATTCCCGGGGAAAGGATATTCTTGCAGGCAGTCGTAGACCTCAGCCTCCACCTTTAGCTCGCGCCCGTAAACCGAGCCGAAGTGATGCAGGAAGTGATCGATCAGCAGGGGAATGTCTTTTTTCCTATCTCTTAGGGCGGGCATGATGAGGGGAATGACATTGAGACGATAGAAGAGCGCATCCTGAAATTTCCCTTCGCGGCTCAACGATATCAAGTTTCGGCTGGTCGCGGCCACGATGCGCACATCCACGCGGATCGTATCCTTCCCCCCCAACCGCTCGAACTCGCTGGATTGAAGAAAGCGCAGCAGTTTGGCCTGCAGCGGATAGGCCAACTCGCTCACCTCATCCAGGAAAATCGTGCCTCCGTCACCTTGCTCCAGGCGCCCGATGTAGCGCTCGACGGCCCCGGTAAATGCGCCTTTTTCATAGCCGAACAGTTCTGACTCCAGCAGGTTTTCGGGAATGGCGGCGCAATTGATCGGCACAAATGCGTGCTCTTTGCGTTTCCCCTGGTAGTGGAGGGCGCGCGCCGCCAGTTCCTTGCCGGTTCCGCTTTCTCCTTCGATCAGGACGGCCGCCGGCGAGTCGGCGATTTTCGCAATCGTGTGCAGCGTCTGCAGGATCGCGGGATCACGTCCCACGATCTCTTTCGACGCCCGGTCGGCATCAAAGAAAACCCGGCTCTTCTCTTCGGCAAGCACCGGCAGCAGACGGGCGTGGCGCAAGTAAAAAACCATGAACCGGGCCACACATTGTAACAGTTCCAGGTCATCCGGCTCGAAGGCGATCGGGCGGCTGTTGTTTTCGAGGTAGAGGGCGCCGATCGTTCTTTCCTCCTGCTTCAGCGGAGCGGCCAGAACCGATTTGATCTGGAATTTTTCAACGCTGGCCTCCCGCGCATAGGCGGAATCGTGGGACACGTCTCCCAGCAGCAGCGGCTTGCTGTGGCGGAAGATCTCGCGCAGCAGGGTTCGGCTGAATTCGTATTCCTCCAGTGCCGGGTTTGTTGTCAGAAAATTGCGCGCCGCCACCACTTCGGCTTCGGTCGATTCAGGGTGGTAAAAAAGAACAAAACCCCGCTCCGCACCAACGGCGGCCATCACTTGATCGAGCAGCGTTTCGCAGAAAGGTCGGAATGCCCCGGTTTGCCGTTCGATCAATCCCGCCAGGATTGCGGAAAGGCGCCCGCCCGATTCCTTGGCGTCCAGGGCCTGTGCCTGCTGCTGTATTTTCCGGAGAAAATCCTGCCGGGCCATTTTCACGAGGAAGTCAAGCCGCTCCCGGAGCCTCTTCAGCTGGGAGTTGATTCCAAGGAAACGCCGGTCGGCGGTATCCCCCTGCAGCAGGGAAACCGATTCGATGAGAGCGGAAAGGATCGCCTGGTGCTCAGCGCTTTCCTGCTCCAACAGCGCGGCCAACCGTTCCGCCAGGGCCCTGATTTGCTTGGTTCCTTTGGTCATTGCGCCGCCGTGGCTTGTTTCACCTCGAAGTTCTACTTCCAGAGTTCATAGATGGCAGGATACACCAGCGGCTCGAGCAGGAACGAGGTAAAAATGCCGCCGATCATCGGGGCCGCGATCCGTTTCATGACATCGGAACCGGTACCGGTCGCCCACATGATCGGCACCAATCAGATAAACGTGGTGGCCACGGTCATAGCGGGTGCCGTATCTGTAGAATCCGGTTCTCAGATCAGAATTGCCCTATTCCACAACGGATCAGTGCGATGAGATCACTCCCAGCGTAGGGCTTTCACGGGATCCACATTGGAGGCCCTGCGGGCTGGAAGATAAGTCGCCAGAAGTGCGGCGGCCCCAAGAGCCAGAGCAACCCCGCCGAAAGTCGCAAGATCCATCGCGCTCACGCAGAAGAGCAGAGACGACATGAGACCGGTCAGGCCAACAGTCGTGGCCGGTCCCAGCAGGATGCCGATGGCCGCGAGGAGGAATCCCTGGCGGACAAACATGCCGCATACCTCGCGATTGCGTGCTCCAAGAGCCATGCGGATGCCTATCGCCCGCGTGCGCTGGAAAACGGAATATGCGATGACTCCGTAGATTCCGACCAGCCCCAGGAGCAGCGCAACCCAGGCGGCAAGTCCGAGCATGACAAGCGTGAATGAAGTCCGCGCCCTGGAATCCTCGAATATCTTCGTCAGAGTTTGCACTCTTGCGAGCGGCAGGTTCGGATTGACCAACCAGACCGCCTTCCTCTCCGAGGAGTCCCGCGGGAAATGCGTGCCCTGTCGCGAAGGCGTCAGGCAGCTGCTGAAGGTGGTGACGCGAGTGAGCGAGGGACGCGGCAGGAAAGGCGATATGGAGCTGATGGAGGAGATCGCCGAGGTTGCCGAAGCGGCGTCCTTGTGTGCTTTGGGCAAAACCGCTTCCGACCCGCTGCTGAGCACCCTGCGGCACTTCAGAGATGAGTGCGAAGCCCTGATCCGGCAGCCATGACGTCCTGGATGGAAAGAGGAGTGCCAGCCCGCTGACGCATGAAAAGGAGAGGTTCGATGACTAATCATCGGGGTCGGGATCGGTATCGGGGTCGCAATCACAATCGCTATCGATTTCGAATCCCGATAGCGATTGCGATACCGACCCCGATGGTTGTTGGCCTCGGGCGCTATTTTCGGAGCAGATTTCGTGGCAAGGCGGCGTAGACGGGCATGAATACCAGCCAGGCAGAGGGAGCATGATCGGATGAGCGATGTCGTCCTGCAGATAGACGGAAGAGCGGTCAAGTCAAGGAAAGGGATGACAGTGCTGGAGGCGTCGCGGAGCGCCGGCATTACCATTCCCACGCTCTGCCACCACGAGAAACTGGAGTCTTACGGCGGGTGCCGGCCGTGAGGTGAAGATACCCGGCCGACCGGCTACTACGCCATACCTGGTTGCCCTGCTGAGGGTCGGATTTTAGCGCCGTCGCAAGTTCCAGAACTCGCGGTAGAACAGAAGACTCCCCAGGATCAGCGAACTCCCGATCATCAGATATGCGCACGCGAGGTATTCCCTCGGCAATGCCGAGTGGCGCAGCATGTACCCCAGCGCCATCATGAAGGCGATGACGGCATAGCCCCGCCACGCCTGAAATGCAAAGACGCAGACCCCGTGGGTGAATTCGTTCATCCGCCGAATGTTCTTTTTGGCGATATGGGAAAATCCAAACCAGTACATCGGCAGCGCGGAACCTACTCCCAGAAGCGTCAATTCGAGACCAAGCCTCCGAGGTACGAGCATGAGCCACCCGATGGCCAACCGCAGCAGCAGGAAGCCCACACCGTCCCAGAGGGCTCCTGCGATTATCAGCAACCACCTCTTCGGCACCGCCGGCTTGAATTGCGAAACAGTCATTTTTTACACCCTCTCCGACCAACGCTCTCGGACGAACGGGATCCGAGGGGCATAGTCATATTACTCCACTACGAGCCGAAAAGACTGTAACTTTCGCACATTTCCGATACTCAGCATGATCGGATGATGCCGCCAGCGCAGAAAACGATCTTCAGTGAGCACTGCACCTCGAAGCCATTGCGATTTTTGCCCATCAGCGAACGCGCGGCCGCCGCCAGTTCCTGCACGCCGATCCAATGCAGCAGCGTTCGTCTGTGTTGTCGGCGTCCTCCGCGTTCCACTCAGGTTGGAATACGGCACGAATTGACTCTCGCTTCCAATGGCACCCTTCAAAGGATTCGCTTCGGAAAACTGGTTTTCTGATAGAATGAATCGCCCATCTGTCGAGGCGTTCTGACGATGAAGGAACTGAATCTGCGAAAGTTCGATGTGTACCTCCCCTGGCTGGTTATTGTCTTTTCCGTAACCGGATTGCTTATCGGCCGTTTCAATACGGAGTTAGGTCCATCCCTTGAGTGGTGGATTCCCTACGGTCTCTTCCTCATGATTTTTCCATCGATGATGATGGTAGATCTATCGGAAATCGCCCATGCGCTAAGAGACAAGAAGAAATGCCTGCTCAGTTCATTTTTCAACTACTTTATAAACCCGTTCGTCGTTCTCCTTCTGGCGCGTCTTTTCCTCTCATCCAACGAAAGCCTGTACGCGGGGTGGATTCTCGTCGGCATCGCGCCTGATATCGACCTGCTTCTGCTCTGGACCTTTCTGGCGCGTGGGAACAATTCACTAAGCATCATGCTCGTCGCGATCAACGCCCTTTTATCCATCTTCATGGTGCCGTTGTTCATTCACCTTTTTCTCGGCAGCCATGTGTCATATGATCCGATCCTTGTCTTTCGTTCAATCCTCATCTATCTTTTCGTGCCGCTCGTCATCGGCTTGACTCTGAGAAGGATGCTCACCAACAAGCTGGGAGCCGGAGGGCTCCGGGCTGCAGAGCCCTATCTCTTCATCACCAGGAATTTCGGCATGATCTCCACCTTGATCATTCTATTCGCCTTGAAGGGCCATATCATTCTCGATAATCCGGGATGGGTGCTGCTCATGGCGCTGCCGATCAGTATCTTCCTCTGCTTCACCTTCTCCATGGTGTTTCTGACGAGCCGATTCTTCCGGTTCAGCTACGAGGATTCGGTTGCCATCGCCTTTAACGGCACTGGGAGAAACTACGAGCTATCCACGGCGATCGCACTGTCGGCATTCGGACCGAACGTTGCCGTTGCGACGATTATCTATCCGTTGATAGACATCAATGTGATGTTCTTCATTGTGGGCAAGGTAAGGAAGTACGGAAGGACTGCACAGGTGGAGGATCGTGTGCCGGCACGGCTCGGATACCCGGTGCTACGACTCTTCCGCGCAATCCGGCAGGGCATCGTAACAAGGGAGCGCTCCTGGAAGGAGGCCTGTGACCTGGCTGACCTTTCACTCAGGATGGATCGTGCCGATCTCGCATTGGAGCACTATGCTGCCTTTGCCCGCGAGCACCCATCAAATCCCGCGGCCGATCTCGAGATGGCAAAACTCCATGTACGGCTCCACGACATCGACAGCGCCCTCCGTCACCTGTACCGATCCCTCGATGCTCAGCCCAGTAACGGAGAGATCCACTTCCGCATTGGTAAACTACTCTTTGAGAGACGGGAATATGTAGCGGCCTTGCCGTTCTTCACAAAGGCCGCCTCCCTCGGTTACAAGGCCGCTGATGCCTGGCAGCTTGCCGGCTCAGTTCAACATGGACTCGGCAAAATCGATGAGGCGATCGTGAGTTACCTGAAGGCCGCTGCGCTGGATCCTTCCTGCAAGGGGGAATGCTACCGAATCCTCGCCCAGCTCCATGAGAAGACCGGGCGTATGGAGGAGGCGCTGTTTTACTACAAGCGGGCTATGAAGGATTCCCGCGGCAGGACGGCTTGAGACCCCCAGCCAGCTCCCGGCAGGTGGAGCAGACGGTGAACTCCGGGGAAAACTCGACCTGTCTGCTTTTCGTTGCGGGGGAGGACGGTCTCGGCCCGTTTGCCGGGACCGAATAAGCCTCAGGTCAGACTATTTGCTCCTCCCTTAGCCTGCGGATCTCCGCGTCTGATTCGCCAAGGAAATCGCGGAGGATTTCTCCGGTATGCTCGCCCAGGAGGGGCGGGGGGCGCCGGATGCAGGGTTTCACCTCCGAGTACTTCACAGGGATGCCCGTCAGTTTGAGTTTTCCGATGCTCGGGTGGTCCACTTCCTCGAGCATGCGGCGGTGCAGCACCTGCGGATCGCGGAACAGGCTCTCCATGCTGTTGATGGGGCCGCAGGGGATCCCTTCGGCGACGAGATCCTCCATCCACTGTTCGCGTGTCTTCTTTCCGAATTCCTCGGCCAGGATTGGAACGAGCTCTTTCCGGTGCTGCACGCGGAGAGCATTCGTACTGTAAGCCGGATTTTCAGCCAGATCCTGCCTTCTCAAGACCTTGCACAGGCGAAGCCACAGCTTGTCATTCGCGGCGGCGACGGTGACGTAGCCGTCTTTGGCTCTGAATGCCTGATAAGGGACGATGGACTCGTGCGCCGTCCCCCAGCGTCGCGCCTCTTGGTTTGCCACAAGGTAGTTGCTGGCGATATTGGCGAGCGATGCCACTTGTGTTTCGAGCAGCGAGAGATCGATTCTCTGGCCGAGGCCCGTTTTTTCGCGGTGAAAGAGGGCGGTCATAATCGCGCCCTGTGCCATGATCCCCGTGGTCACATCCGTGATGGCGACGCCGACCTTTACCGGCCCGCCTTCTTCCTCGCCGGTGATTCCCATCAGGCCGCCGACGGCGGACACCACCATGTCGTACCCGGTCCGGTCCCGGTATGGCCCGTCGGGCCCGTATCCCGTAATGGAGCAGTAGATGAGCCTGGGATTGATGCGGTGGAGATCGCTCCACCCCATGCCGAGCTTTTCCGCGACGCCGGGGGAAAAATTCTCGACGAGGACGTCCGATTGCCGGGCGAGCTCCCGGCCGATTCTTTTCCCTTCCGGGTGGGTCAGGTTCAGCGTCAGGCTGCGCTTGTTCCGATTGACTGCCAGGTAGTAGGCGCTTTCACCGCCCGCGAAGGGCGGGCCCCACGTCCGTGTGTCATCCCCGGTGCCCGGTCGTTCCACCTTGATGACCTCGGCTCCCAGGTCTCCCAGCATCATGGTGCAGAATGGCCCCGCAAGAATCCGGGAGAGATCCAGCACCACGATTTTCTCCAGTGGCAGCGTCATAAGTTTATTGTCCCAAGACAGGATTCCCAGGACTCGTTGAGAAAATGCGGGATAGGGTCAGGCGAGGCCGCCTAGCCTTTGGCGTAAGGCTTCAGTGAACGCCTCTTCAACCTGTTTTGCTTTGGCTCTCATGATGCGGTCGCCAAACATTGCCAGCTTGCCGGTGATGCCTGCATCACAGCGATATGACACTCTGACCTCTCCGTTCTCCCCCGGGATCAGCTCGATAGTTGTCTTCTGTGTGAACCAGCCGCCTTTCAACAGATCTTCCCCTCCGCCCTCCATCTCCAGGGTTGTAGGCCGCTCGACTTTCACGAGGACGGTTTTGAATTTGAACCGGACCGATATCGGACCTATTTTCTGTTTGATGACGCAATCATAGGTCCGATCATCGAGGCGCTCGATCCTTTCCGCTCCCGGCATGCACGCCCGAAGCGTTTCCGGTTCCAAGAGCATGTCGAATAGTTTGTCGGCCGGCGCTTTGACCGAAAAGGCTCCTTCCAGAATCACGTCCTCTCCCCAATTCCGGTCTGGCTCCTACGATCGAATCAGACCTGTTCCGCTTCTTTCTCGAGCAGGTCAGCCAGGACTTTGTACCCCTTGTTGCTCGGCTCCATGGTCTGCAGGAGCAGAAGCTCGATGAAGTTCAGCCCTTTCCCGTTCACCCAATCCTTGTGAGCCTTGTCTCCGGTCCCGAATGTGTGTCGGGCCAGATTCATGGTGTCAGGCCAGACTTTCCCGCAGGTTGGACACTTGTACGCCACGGCACGCCTCCCATCTCCCGGCCTGACGAGGCCGTCCAACGGTTGCGATTTTCTACAAAATTGAGAGTGTAAGTCCTTTGTTTTCAATATACGAAATTGCAAAAAATCAACCGTTGGACAGCCTCTGACGGCCGGGGCTAATACCTTACAGCCCTTCGGGCCTCGGTGCTGAGTCAATATATAGACTCCCGACAATCGCCAGAAGGCGCTAACCGTCCACAGTGTCAAGTGTGTCCCGCAGTCAGCACGAAGCGGGTGGCCTGATTTCACGAGCCTGCGGCTTCCTGGCGTTTTTTCTCCTGGAGGGCATTCAGCACTTTCTCAGGAGTGATCGGCAGGTTCTTGATGCTGACGCCGGTCGCGTGAAAGACGGCATTCGCCAGCGCGCCCGCCGTCGGATTTGTCAATCCTTCGCCTGCCTCCTTGGCCCCAAACGGGCCCTCGGGTTCGTAGGTTTCCACCTCGAACACCCTGCTCTCGGGCATCTCAGTGGCTCGCAGGACCTTGTAGTCGGACAGGTTCGGATTCAGGATCTTTCCTTTGTCCATGGGAAGATCCTCGGTGAATCCGTATCCCGCTGCCTGGGCCATGGCTCCCTCCAGCTGGCCTTCCAACGCAATCGGATTGATCACTTGGCCGCAGTCATGAGCCGTCACGCAGTTGACCAGCGTGATCTTGCCGGTCTCGGGATCCACATCGGCCTCTACCGCCTGGACGCCGAAGCTGTAGGCGGGCGAGATCATGCCCTTTCGGTGCGGTGTGTAGTGCCCGGTGGTCACGATCGGCTGGCCGTCCTTGCCGCGGACCGCGGCCTTCACCACGTCATAGTACGAAAGCCCTCGCTCCGGTCTCGCGATCAGATGAACCCACCGGTTCTTGATGTCCAGGTCATAGACGATGTTGGGCGCCAGTTGCGCGGCGGCGAACTCCAGCAATTGCCGCTTGGCCTCGGCTGCCGCACTCTTCACAGCATTGCCCTGCATCAGAGTTTCCCGGCTCCCCCACGCGCCTACGTCGACGGGACAGACGTCCGTATCGCCCATGTGCACGCAGATATCCTCGACCGCCACCCCCAGCTCTTCCGCGCAGATCATTGCCATCGTTGTGTTCGATCCCTGCCCCATGTCCTGGGATCCGACGTAGAGGTGGACTTTGCCGTCCACGTTGATCTTGATCACCGCGGTGGAAAAGGCATAGGGGGTATCGAACCAGTTGAAGATCCCGCCCGACATGAAACCGTAGGCCGCGATGCCAATGCCTCGATTCGGCGGCATCGTTCCCCGCGATCGAATCCATTCCTCGATTTTGTCGAGGCAGCCGCTCAAACCGCAGCTCTGGATCCAGGCCTGACCCGGCACCTCGTATCCGGGGTACATTGCATTCTTCCGTCGGATCTCGAGTGAATCGATCCCCAGGTCTTTGGCAAGCAGCTCGATTTGCGATTCCGCGCAGAAAGTCGCCTGCGGCGCTCCGAAGCCGCGCATGGCGGAGGTGGGAGCCGTGTTCGTATATACCCGGTAGCCGTCGTACCGATAGGCGGGCCAGACGTACGGGAAGGCCTGGAAGAATCCGGTCAGGTACAGGCAGGTTGCGCCCATCGAGGTGTACGCGCCGCCCTCGGTGAACACTCTGGCTTCCTTCGCGAGGAACTTGCCTTCTTTTGTAATTCCCGTCCGCAGGTAATAGAACATCGGCGTGCGGCGTTTGGTCGCCTGAAACTCCTCCTCCCGGGTCAGGACGATCTTCACGGGCCGGAAGAGCTTCATGGAAAGTACGGCGCTGCAGAACTGGGCCGAATCGAGTTCGAACTTGCTGCCGAAACCTCCGCCCGTATACCGCGAGATGACCCTCACGTCCCCTTCCCGCAGCCCCAGCACCCAGGAGAGGAGCACCTGGATATAGTAGTGCGACTGCGTCGAGGTCCACACTGTCAGCTTTTTATCGGGCGAATAGCTCGAAACCGCGCAATGAGTCTCCATACAGACGTGGTGTTGGGAAGAGCAGCGGAACCAGTCCTCGCGGATGTGATCGGCCCGGGAAAACGCCTCGTCCACGTCCCCCCACTCGATATGCCGCGTCACGTTGATGTTGCGCTCGGCATGATCGTGAAGCTGCGGCGCTCCTTCCTTGATTGCCTGGAGCGGCTCGAAGACCGCGGGAAGAGGCTCGTATTCGACTTCGATCAGCTCCAGAGCTTCTTCGGCCGTATCTTCATCGACCGCTGCCACGGCGGCGACCGGCTCGCCGACGTAACGGACCGTGCTGCGCGCCAGAATCTCCTCGTCGCACAGCTCCTTATAGCGCCGCCAGATTCCCTGCTTGATGCCGAGCGTATCTTTGCCCGTCACCACGGCATGAACTCCTGTCAAGCGCTCTGCCTTGCTCGTGTCAATGCTGAGAATCCTCGCATGCGGAAGCCGGCTCCTCAGAATTTTCCCGTGCAGCATCTGAGGCAGTTTGACATCAAACGTATAGGCGGCGCTACCAGTGAGCTTCGCAATACCGTCGATATTGTGATGCGGAATGTTGATGACCGAGTACTTTGTCATTGGCCCTCCTGACGCTGCTCGCCCGAGGCCGCCGCCGAGATTGCCCGGATGATGCTGTTGTAGCCTGTGCACCGGCATAGGTTGCCGTGAATCCCTTCCTGGATTTCACGCCGGTTCGGGTTCGGCTTTTCCTGGAGGAGCACGGTAGCCGATATCAGCATGCCGGGAGTGCAGAATCCGCACTGGTACGCGCCATGATCGAGGAAAGACTGTTGCAGAGGGGAGAGCCGGCCGCCTGGGGCGAGTCCTTCCACGGTCGTGATCACGGCGTCCTGCGCCTGCACGGCCAGCACCGAGCAGGACTTGACGGTGAGTCCGTTCAGGATCACCGTACAAGCGCCGCACGAAGCGGTGTCGCAGGCGCGTTTGGTGCCCGTCAGGCCCAGCTCGTCACGGAGCACCTCAACCAGGAGGCGCTTCGGGTTTGCATACACCTCATAAAATTGGCCGTTCACGGTCATCGAAAGACGTCGTTTTTCCATTGTGGACACCCTCATGAATCAAGTGGATGCGATCGCCCGCTTCCAAGCCTTGGCAACCATTCTCGCAGTCAGGACTTTTACCAAGTGCCTGCGGAAGTCTTCGCTGGCGTGTATGTCGCTGATTGGCTTCGCTGCCTGGGAGGCTTTGTCGCTGAGGCGGTCCAGCAGCTCTTCACTCATGCTCTGCCCGAGCAGGTCCTGTTCCGACTCAATGGCCCTGTGCGGCGTGGGAGCGACCGCGCCCAGGGCGATTCTTGCGTTTGTGCATTTGCCGCTATCGTCCACCGTGATCGACGCGGCCACCGAGGCGACGCTCAGGTCATTCTTGATGATCGTGAACTTCTCGTACGCAGCCCCGCTCTTGGGCTGCTGTGCCGGCAAGTGAATCCCCACCAGGAGCTCGTCGTCGCGCAGGGCTGTCTCGAAGTAATCCACGAAGAAAGCGTCTGCGCCGATCGTCCGCTCGCCCTGGGCGCTCGCCGCCTTGAAGCTGGCATCGAGAGCGATGAGCACAGGCCCGGGATCGCCGGCAGGGTCCGCATGCGCCAGATTGCCTCCGATCGTTCCCCAATTGCGAGTCTGGATGGAGGCGACGTTCTGCTCCATCTCGGCGAGGACGGGGAAATGGGCTTTCACGGCCCCAGAGGTCTCAATCGCGCGGTGAGTCGTCGTGGCGCCGATACTCAGCCCGTCGTTTCCATCCAATCGAATCGAGTTGAGTTCGCTCAGATGCTTGATATCGATCAGGTAGGCCGGAGAGACCAATCCCTGTCGCATCAGAATCAGCAGCGATTGGCCTCCCCCGATGACCTTGCACTCTCCCTGGTGCTCCGCGAGCAGGGCGAGAGCCTCATCGAGCGTGCCGGGTCTGAGGTAGACGAAGTCTCGGATCATCCTTCTTTCCTTTCCGGGAAGTCCCTGAAAGTCAGCCAGGTGGGATTCGACAACGGCAGGGGTGGGATCTCGAACCGAAACGGCACACGGTCAGGCTGCGTGCAAGCGGCGACGGCCTCTTCGCCCTGTCCCAGGTATCCCCGATACTCGCGACTGAAACAGAGGTAGTAGTGCCTTCCCAGATATACCGGACATTCGCGGCACGGCATTCCCGAGAAAGGGCACATCATCTTGCTCTTGGACATGAGTGAGCCTCCTCACCGGTCGTGGCGGATGGCTGAAGCGGATCGAGATCGGATCAATCTCCGAGCGGAGCGCTCTCGCCTTCAAGCCGAACGCATACTATAACAGTCCCTTGAGATCTCAAACAGTTAACATGCGGCCAGCGTGCGATAAACTTGGGAGTGGATCCAGATGTGGGTCATGAGGTCCGCATGGCCGACATTTGATAAGCACGATCGTCAGAGGCCGTCCAACGGTTGGGCCCTGGGAGCGCGGGCGTCCCGCCCGCCAGATCCGGCTGCAAGCGGCGATCTTCGACTGCGGCATTCGCCAGGTGTGAGGTAAAGGTCACTTTCGGTGGGATTTATGCGCATATTGCGGGCGGGACGCCCGCGCTCCCAGGGAGGCCGCAAGCAGACTTCGGCTGGCAGCAAAGTCAACCGTTGGAAGGCCTCTGACGGCTGGGCCTATTTCCTGTCGGCCCTTCGGACCTCTCCGGCGATCTGGGGCGTTGCCAGTGTCCGTATCGCAGATGCGGCGCTTCGGCAGCCGACGCCTACTTTCTGACCTTCTTTTTCGAGCAGTCGTGCTATGATGCCGCTGCTGTAATCGTGGCTTTCCTCAAGCAGGCTGAGTGCCGCTTGAATTCGCGAGGATACTGCCGTGCGAGCACCTCGCGCTCCGTTTAAATCAAGCCGAAAGGAGTTTACTGATGATTGTCGGCGTGATTGGTTCCGGATCCATCGGGCCCGACCTGGCATACGGTTTCATATCCGCCCTCGGCGAGGGCGGGAAAGTCTACCTCGTCGACATCAAGCAGGAAGCACTTGATGCCGGCGTGAATCGGATCAGAAGCTACATTACAAAAGGTGTGTCGGCGGGAAAATTGAGTCCGAAGGCCGCCAAGGCCGCTGCAGGCGCACTCATTCCCACCCTGAATCTCAAAGACCTTGCCCCCTGCGACTATGTGCTCGAAGCCGCCACCGAAGACCTCAAGATCAAGCAGAGGATTCTGAAGGAACTCGAAGAAATCGTGCGGCCCGATTGCCTGATCGGTTTTGCAACATCGGGCATTCCACGGGCACGGATCGCCGCCGAAGCCGGACATCCGGAGCGCTGCTTCGTCAATCACCCGTTCTTCCCCGCCTGGCGGAGTCTCCCGATCGAGGCCGTGCTCTCCGATGACCGGACTTTGGGAGCCAGGATGCTGGAAACGCTCAGGAAGCTCGGGAAAGTACCGATCGTGACCGCCGACGTCCCCTGCTTCGCAGCCGACGACATTTTCTGCAACTACTGCTCCGAAGCGGTGCGGATCGTCGAGGAAGGTCTCGCGTCTCCCGCGCAGGTGGACAGGATCGTCAACAATGCCATCGGAGGCGGCGGGCCGTTCAACGTCATCGACCTGACGCGCGGCAATCTTCTGCTCGCCCACTGCCAGTTGCTGATGAAAGAGGGACCTGCCGGCACGGAATGGTTCACGCCTCCAGCCGCGTTGTCAAGCCGGGGAAATGCCCTTTGGCACGATCCGAAAAGCCCCGGCGACCCGAGTCATGACACCACGCTCGCCGGAAAGGTTCTCGATCGAATCCTGGCGGTGCTGCTTGCCAGAACTTACTTCGTCGTCGATAACGGGATCTGCGATCCTTCCGAACTCAATTGGCTCACGGCAACCGCGCTGGGATTTCGCAAGGGCCTGCTGGATATTGCGGAGGATGTCGGCGCCGAGCGGATTTACGAGCTTTGCTCCCGGTATGCAGCTGCCCACCAGGGATTCGAGATCCCGAAGAGCATTCTCGAGAGAAAGCTCCCTTCCTTCTATCGAAATATCCAATGGGTTCAGGACGGTCCGATTGGGGTGGTAACGATCCGGCGCCCCGAAGTGAGAAATGCGCTGAATGAGCGCACCATTGATGAGCTCGAGGCGGTGTGCGCGCGGATCGCCGCGGATGACAGCGTGAAAGGGGTGGTGCTGACCGGATACGGCGGCGCCCTGGCGGGAGCCGATATCAACGAGTTGGCCGCGTTGAAAACCCCGGAAGAGGCCGAAGCGAAATCGCGCCGCGGGCAGGAAGTACTCGACCGGATCGCGGCGCTGAACAAACCGGTGGTCGCGGCGGTGGACGGCCCGGTGCTCGGCGGCGGCGCCGAGGTTTCCATGGCATGTCATGCCCGGGTTGTCGGACCCGCGCTCATGCTGGGCCAGCCGGAAGTGAACCTGGGAATCATCCCCGGCTACGGCGGGACCCAGCGGCTGCCGAGAATCATCGGCCTCGAGCGTGCGTTGGACTTGCTGCGCACCGGCCGGGCGATCGGCGCCGCGGAAGCCCGCAAGCTGGGGTGGGCCGAGGCCGGTCCCGCAGAGGACATAGTCGCGGCAGCCAAGGACTTGGTATCCCAGCACCTGTCCGGGAAGATCAGGTTGGCGCCGGTCTGTCCGGATCCGATCGCCGTGCCCGAAGACTTGCCGAAGGTCGACCTGGGCCATCACTCCCTCGCGGTGGACGCCATCCTGCTCTCGGTGGTACGCGAAGGGCTCACCAAGCCGCTGCCTGAGGGCTTGAAAGTGGAGGCTGCCGGCTTCGTGCGCTGCAGGAAGACGGTCGATTATGACATCGGCATGAAGAACTTTATCCAGAATGGCCCGCGGGTACCGGCGGCCTTTCTGCACGAGTGATCGGGAGGGCAAGATGGGCAAGAACATTTCCATTGTCATCCTCGATGGCGGGCGCCGCACGCCACGGGCGGATATCCTGGTGGAGAACAAGAGGCCCGGACTCTTCTCGCGCTTCTCGACGACGCAACTCGGCGGCATGGCGATCCGGGCGGCGCTCGATCACACACCCGTCGACAAAGCACTGATCGGACACGTGGTGATGGGCATGGCCGACAAGAGCCACCGGGACTCGATTTATGGAGCTCAGGGCATGCGTTGGCGGTCCGGCCTGCCGAATGATGTTCCGGCCCTGACGGTCGCGAGAATCTGCGGCAGCGGCGTCGAGGCGATCGCGGTGGCGTCGGAGATCATGGTGGCGGGATTGCGGCACGACGAGGCTCGGCCATTTTCGGTGGCGGGCGGGGCCGAAAGCATGCAGTACCCCTTCCTGCTTTTCAACTGGCGCGGCCGCAAGGTAGGAGAAGCCGTGCAGAAGTATGGCCCGCTCGACTTGCGAGGGCTGCCGCCCGGGACGCAGTTGCAGGACGCTCTGCTGATGTCGTTGTACGATCCTTCGGCCCAGATGTCCATGGCCAATACTGCCGAAGAGCTCGGCAGGCGCTACGGCATCACACGCCGTCAGGCCGACGAGTTCGGCTGCCGTTCCCACAAAAACGCCGGTAAGGCCCGAGATGCCGGATGGTTTGACGAGGAAATCGAGCCCGTCTCCGTCCAGGAGGATGGCGTCAGCCGGCCGATCGTCGTGAAGCACGACACGCACGTGCTCGACGACGCCAGCATGGAGAAGATGGCGCGTCTCCGGCCTGCGTTCGAGCCCGGCGGCATCATTACCGCCGGGAACGCCAGCGCCGTGGTGGACGGCGCCGCAGCCATGATTCTCGGCAAGGAATCGGATGCCGCAAAACACGGCCTCAAGCCCCTGGCGCGGATCGTGGGCATAGGCGTGGCAGCCTGCGATCCGCAAATCATGGGCTGGGGACCGGTGCCCGCAACCCGCAACGCCCTGGCACGCGCCGGAATCAAAGGGAGCGATCTCGACCACATCGAGATTAACGAAGCCTTCGCCCCTCAGGCGCTGGCCTGCATCGCCGACTTCGAAAAGATGGGGATCGATCCCGAAAAAGTCAATCCGATGGGAAATGCGATCGCCCTGGGACACCCGCTCGCAGCGACGGGAGCGATCCTCACGCTGACGTGCGCATATGCCCTGCGACGCTCCAGGAAAAGGTATGGCCTCGTGACCATGTGCATCGGAGGCGGCCAAGGCATCGCACTCGTGCTCGAGTCCATCCACGATTGAGAGCCGCGAGATAAAACAGCTTACTGACTACTTATTACTGATGACTGTTTTCGTTTGAGTCTGCCCGGGCAATCCCCTATTCTTCCGAGGTTGGGTAATCAGGATGGGCGCTGGCTGCCGCCCTGAATGGAAGGGTTTGTGCGCCGACCGGGTTGAATATTTCACCTCGGTTCCGGACGGGAATGCGGGTATTCTTGCAGGGATTCAGGCATGGCGAAAGCGAAGGCAGATACTGGACGCAGCAGCAGGCAAAATGAAGTCGAATTGGAGGGCTCTGCTCCTCCGCCCCGAGGGAAGCTCATTGTTCTGACCGCTCCTCTCACCGAGATCATCGATCACGCGGGTTTCTTCATCCAGATGGCCATGGCCTCGATGCCTGTCTGGATGGAAGGGGTCATGAACAAGAAGTACCCCAAGTGGCGCGAGCTCGAGCGCAACGAGGACAGGTCGGCACGGTGTATGCCTGCCGGCGTGAGGATCCTGGAAGCATCGCTGCTGCGCTGTTTCTCGCCCGACGACGTGATCGCCGGTTATCCCGACGATCTCGACCAGTTCGTCGGCCCCGACACCCGTGTTGTCGCTGTCTCCACTCACAATCCTCTGGGGGTAACCTTCGCAGCCGGCGTTTATGCTTCGGTGTTCGGTACGTCGAAGAATCCCATCAACTCCCATTACGCCAAACAGCTGTTCAAGAAACTCGCGGATAGCCCGTGGCGCAAGAACTTTAAAGTCATTGTGGGCGGATCCGGAGCCTGGCAGATCGCGCAGACGGGCGGATGCGAAGAACTGAGCATCGATTGCGTAGTCGAAGGCAGGAGTGAGGCGCCGGAAACGCTCGAACTGTTCCAGAAGGCGATCCGGGGAGAACCCCTGCCGCAGAAAGTCGATGTCCCTCCTCCAAAGGAACGTGAGAGTATTCTGGTACCCGGGAAGCGCACCACCTTCGGCGTGGTGGAGCTGACGACCGGCTGTGGCCGACGGTGCCGCTTCTGTATGCCCGACCTGAGCCCCCAGCTGGACATGCCGAAGGAAAAGATCATGGCCGCGGTCCAGGCGAATGTCCGGAACGGGAACCGCCAAATCTCGCTCGCGACCGAAGACATGTTCATCTGGGGACAGGTGCAGACTGATACACCGTTTTATTTCCCGAACCGGGAAGCGCTGCTGGATCTCTATGCGGAGATTGTCAATACACCAGGGGTTGAGCAGCATCTTCTCAGCCACAGCACCATCGCCCCCGCGGTGGTCGATCCGCTCCTGATCAAGAAGCTGTCGGGCGTTTTGCTGGACAAGAGCCCGATTCATCTGCCCGCCTTCAGCACCCATCCTGACAAGAAAATCCTCTCGCCGTTGATAGGTCTCGAAACCGGTTCCATATCACTGGCGAAAAAGATCATGCCGGGCAAGGCCGCGCCGTTTCCGATCGAGGAATGGCCCAGCGTATTCATCCAGGGCCTGACCATCATGAACCGCAACAACTGGTTTCCGGTGGTCACATTGATCCTGGGGAGTCCCGACGAGACGGATGAGGATACCAAGGCAACGTTGGATCTTGTGTATGAGGCGGAGCGGAGGAATCTCTTCGCGTTCTTTATTCCATCGATATTCACGCCGCTGCAGGACACCCGGATGGCCGGGCAGGAAGGAGTCACCGAGACCCGTCAGATGACGCCCCTGCAGTGGCAGCTGATGATGAAGTGCTGGAAAATGAACCTGTGCGCCGCTCAGTTCAAATGGTGGGCGCCGATGGTCTGGCGGCTGGGAGCGCTCGGGCTTTGGATCTTCCGACTACGCAGACTGAACGGACCGAATTTCACCTGGCCCCTGCTGTTGTTTTCCGGCGCCTTACCCGAAGGCCTGATGACCCGCATGGGAAAGATCTATCGAGGCAAGAGGCTCAGGATAAAGAGCCGAAAAGAACTGCTCGCCGGCATCCGGCCGCAGCTCTGGAGGCACTTGCGCGCGGACACGGGCGACATGCCTGAAAACTCGGATCGAAAAGCGGCCAGTGCGACTCCTCAGCCTCTGCCGTTGCTTTCGGCCTCCGGCAGCGAAACCTGGTGATCCGTGACGCCGTGAACCAAAGCTTTTGGAAGCAATGGCAGGGATCAGTGATCACTGAATAACAACCACTACTCAACCAGTTTTTCCGGGGCAATGCATGTGCCGCAATCGGCGACCGAGATGAGCACCGAATCGTCTCCGGAGTAACGATAGTGGCGACCTGTTCGAGCATCTTTCTCCCGAGGATCTTGCCCTTGACGGCTAACCTCCGCCTCTGGTCGTCGTTGAGCAAGATTCGCTTTTTCCTTATGGAAACTGCCGCGATTTAGTGATCTCAATCACTCCGGGACAGGCTGCTCCTTGATACACTTTTGCTGCGCGGATGTACTTTTGATGGAAATGGAAGCTTACGGCATCCTTTGCAGAAGGAGATCGTCATGAAAACAGGAACACGGATCGGTAAGGTTGCATTTGCCCTATCCATCCTGCTGGCCTTGACGGGACTTGCCCAGGCTCAATGGTTGAATAACAACGAGGTGGCTTTCACAGGCACCGTGAGCTCTGTGGTCGTAAACGGAAAGAATGTGGGAACACTGTTCGTGCGCATAGAGACCGCGGAGCTGCGCGTGCTCGTGAATTCCAAAACCCTGTTGAAAGATGCCGCGGACGATGAGATCACCTTGGACAGGCTCGTCGAACTGAAACAGTCGAATCAAGAGCTGCTTGTGCAAGTCATTGGCAAGTTTTCCTCAGGCGGAATACTTGGCACCCTGGCCCGTGTGGTTGAAACGCTCGATTCCGATACCTTCAAGATCCGCGGCCGGATCACCGAGGTAGAGGCGTCGGAAATCAACATGCTCCTCTCACTGCTGGGAATGAAAGTCGTGGTTACTCCGGATACGGCCATCCTGATTGATGGTGTGCCGGCACCGAGCACGGATCTGAATGTCGGGATGTTAATTGGGGTGGAGGGCGACATTACGGCAGAAGGTTCCTGGACGGCTGAAACCATTCGCATCCTCACCGAAAACAAGCGCCGCGGATCCCTGGTTTTCGAGGGAAAGGTTGTCCAAATCGACAGTGCCGCAGGAAGGCTGGATATTGCCGTAACCGGCATGAATCCCATGAGCGGCAATGTGGCGCTGGTGTATACCACTCCGGGCACCCACATTATCGGTGAGCTTACGGTTGGGGTTCACGCGCAGGTGTCGGGAGTATTCAATCCTGATCTGTCCGTCAAGGCAAAACAGATCCTGGTGCTTTCGGACCTGGAAATCATTCCCGACGAGCGCAAGCTGGAGGTTGAAGAAGTGGCCTCATTTACCCTTAAGCTTCGCGAAGTTGCGGCGAGCGACCTCACGGTTAGCCTCGGGGTGGATATCGCGGGAGTAATAACTTTTTCCAATGAGACTGTGACCATTCCCAAGGACAGCCAGACGACCGATTTCACTGTGAAGGGGGTGGCGGGTGGGACTGCAGTGATCACCGCAACAGCAGGTACGGCTACGGCGACTGCGAATATCAAAGTCGTGGGCCTCCCGGACGGTGAACCGGAGCCGCCCGCTAAGCATGCGCAAATTGCATTTGCTCCCGATCACATCAAGCTGCGGGCAGGCGAGAACCGCGAGGTAGTGTTGCTGATCAAGCCTCCCCAGAAGGAGGAAGTCGAAGTCGTTTTCGAAGTGGTCAGCGAAATCACCGATCTGTTTGAAGTCTGGGAATCGCGGATGCTCAGCAATGGGGCAGCAAGCCTGAAGGTTATGATTCAGGCCGGAGCTGAGCCAGGAGTGGGATCGCTATTTGCCGCCTTGCCGGCATTGCTGGGCGGTGGCAAGGCCGAACTAAATGTCGAGGTGATCAAGGCCAACGGCAAAAAGTAGGCGAGACCTCACAGGGGTAATTCGGGGACGTACACCTCGGTTGCTTGATTTCTGAGCCCAGGACCTTATAAGCATTTCTGTTCGGGAGGGCAAGGGGAAATCGCTGTGAGAAGGAGGGAAAGGGCTGGAATTTCAGAAGACGAAATCAGCGAAATGAACGCTCAGTTGTTGATTAATAAAAAGCCCTATGCCGATGCGCCCCGAGGGGGCGTCAGTGGCGATGTTATCTGGATCTACTTGCCCAAGCGAGGCAGGTTCATTTTTACCTTCACGCCCGCCAAGGGATACAAACTCGCAAAGGGGACCGTCAGGGATAACAGAATTTCTTGGACAATGAACGGTGACAGCTACGAATGGATCTCTGCAAGCCAGGTCCTGCCTTATGGAGGGATGTGGAACATCTGGGTGTTGCTTGATATATCCTACAATGATACTCGGGTCCTCTGTGGGGCGGGCTGGCCTCATATCCGTATGCCTTAGGTCAAGCCATTTTGCCTGCTGCTTCCAGCCGAAGTGTGAAAAAATCTCCATCACCCGCGTCACCGTCACATCCAAAAAACTCTTGAGCTTGAAGCTACCTTCGCTTGCGCGCACCAATCTCTCGGGCGTACCTACCTGAAAAAGGGATTGTATCAGGAAGGCATAGCGGCTGCCCCGTTTTGGAGTGCGGCGATTCATCGCCACTTTTACAGTTCGATCTACTGCCGAACCGGGCGGCTTGCCGCCATAATTCATTAGATCGCTTGGGAGTAAAGCCCAAGCGGTTTATGGAATTCCCGGCAGCAAGCTGCCTGATCCAGCCAGTATGCGGTCCCTAGAGCGGCGATGAATCGCCGCACTCCAAACGGCTTGCCGTACTTCAACTTCGGAATCCGGGCTGAATCATCCCAACATTGCCGCCATCCATGGGCCGGAGCAAGCCGGAGGGAAGCGGTTCCTGGTTCTGGAACTGGCCGACGGTGAGACTCTGGCCCAGCGCATCGCAAAAGGATCGCTGCCGCCGGACGAGGCGCCGGATGTCTGCTGTCCATCCGGTTAGACGGTGCGGGTGGCGGTGGCCGGAGTGACGCGTGCGCCGCGCAGGGCGGGGAAAAAGGCAGCTGCCAGACCGGTGAGCCACATTCCCACGACTCCGCCGATCACCAGACGCCAGTCCAGCCGGGTTCCATTCAGCGCGTTCATCAGCACGTAATTGAAGCCGTAAGTACACGGTTTCATAAATATGGTCACGTATTCTGCCACAGGGGCAGAATGGAGCAGACTTCGCAGTTTCACCGGCTGGAAGCCCGTGCCACGGCTGCCTGTTAACGTGGCACGGGCTTCCAGCCCGTGAATCCCCGAGGGGCGAAAATACGTTACCGTATTTATGAACTCCAGTAGTAAGTCAGCATCACACCCAGGACGACTCCCAGGGACGTGATAATCCAGTTCTCCGTCAGGAAGTAGCGGAGGATATCCAACCTCCGGGCGCCGATCGCGCGACGCGTTCCGATCTGCCGGGTGCGCTCGGTGACGGGAAAAGAGGTCATGCCGACGATGCCGAGGGCGGTTACGAAGACAAGCAGGATAATAACCGCTCCCAGGATACGGGCAACGTTGACATCAGGCATGTAGGTTTTTGCCTTCAATTCCTCGAGGGTCTGGACAATCACATTGCGGCCGTTGTGCGGATCGTAATACTTCGGCAGGGGCCTCCAGGTTTTCAGGACTCCCACCACCTTGAAATCGCGGTCCTCCACGCGCACGCTCCTGCCAACGCTGTTCTCGCCGCCGAAGAGCTTCTGGTTCGTCTTGTAGCCCAGGACGGCCACCGGCTCCGGCGCTCTGTCCGCCCGCCGGTCCCATCCGTTGCCGTACTCAAAAGGAACGTCGAAGAGCGGGAAAAAGTCGCTGAAACACATTCGGGCTATCACTTTATAGGGCCGGCCGACCTTGGGATCCGGGTGGACGAAGAGCGAGGCCCTGAAGCTGCCCCCCTGATACTTGGGGATGTCCGACTTCATAACCGCGACCATGTCGCGATACGTGATCTGATTCGGAGGATCGTTCGGCTCGCTGTCGTTCCAGGGACGATTCGGGTCCCAGTTGTCCATCATGACATAGTGGAGGCGGCTGCTCTTCTGCGGGATCGGGTCGGCGGAAAGCAGGTATTGGGTGGTGATAAACGTCGTGGAGACTCCTATGCCAAGGCCAATAGCCCCGATCACGAGGATCGACAGAATCGGATTGCGCCGGAAGCTCTTGAAAGCCATCCTGAGATTGTAGGCGAACATGGGTTCCTCCCCTTCAGCCCTGCGCAACTGCATGAAGGACAGAGCCCGAGGTCGTGCCCGCCTCCTCGCCGGAGGAGGGCACAAGGCACCCGTCCCGCAGGTGAATGATCCGACGAGCCCGCCTTGCCAGTCCCGGATCATGAGAAACCATGACGATGGTTGTCCCCTCCCGATTGATCTGGTCCATGAGCGACATGATTTCGTCGGCCATCACCGAGTCGAGGTTGCCCGTGGGCTCATCCGCCAGGATCAGCCTGGGCTTCCCGGCCAGGGCCCGTGCAATGGCCACTCGTTGTTGCTGACCGCCGGAGAGTTGGGACGGATGATGTTTCCTGCGCGCCATCAGGCCGACTTTTTCGAGAACCTCTTCGACAATCTGCCGTCGATCGTGCCCGCCGAGCCCCCGATACCGTAAAGGCACGTCCACGTTGTCGAAGACATTCAGATCCGGCATCAGGTTGAAGCTCTGGAAAATGAAGCCGATCTTCTGATTCCTGATGCGCGACATCGCCGAGTGGCGCAGGCCGGAAACATCGATGCCATCCAGAAGGTAGCGGCCGCTTTCGAAGGTGTCGAGGAGCCCGGCAACGTTCAGGAACCTGGTTTTCCCACACCCCGACGGCCCCATGACGGCAACAAATTCCCCTGGCTCCACCTGAAGCGTGATTTTGCTGATGTTCTGCTGCGCGTGCTCCAGCTCCAAACGGACAATTTCGACGTCCTGCTGCGCCTTTTCGTAGTCGATCAAGCTGCCGAGGCCTTCCTGGTAGAGCTGACGGGCCCTGTCGCGCGCCTTCTCGGCGGCTCTCAGTTTGAGTTCCAGCAAGGCAATCTCCTGCTGCCTGCGCAGCTGGTCCTGCTGGCTGGTGATCTTGAGGCGGTCCAATTCCGACTGCACCGATTGCTGGGTAGATTTTTCCTGCTCCACCCGGTTGCGCAATTCGGGGCTGTCGATGCCGGCCATAATGTCGCCTTTCCTGACGACGTCGCCAGCCTTTACCAGCAGGGAAACCAAGCCCTGGGCAGGGCTTACAAGTGTAGGATGCTCCGCGGCGATGATTCTGCCCTGAACGGAGACATCCCTCAGCAGATCGCCGCGGCTGACCTGGCCGAAACGCAGGCGGCCGGGATCCACGGATCGCTCAGCCGAAGCCCAGCGGGCGAGTGATGGATAGAGATACACGAGTCCGCCAGCTGCCAGCAGAATTGTCGACAGAAGCGTCACGCGCAGAGGGGTCAACCTGCGCGGCTTTGCGACTCGATCCATGGAGGTTCCGTCCTGCTGCATGGAGTGTCTCCTATCGAAGTATGTGACCGGATCTCCCGAATGGTCGCAATTTTTAGGAATAAACACGAGAGCAACAGAGACCTGCCCACGAAGACTCAGCCATACTATCGCCCCTTAGGAAGAACGATGAGCCCCTCCCTAAAGTTCAGTGTTTCTCGCACCAAATTAAGGGCGTAAGTGCAGTTACTTGCTGAAAGAAGACTGCCAATTTTTCTGGGATTATATTCACCCGCACTGGGCCGGGGTCTTTCTGGACCGTTGGTGCAAACGCGTCATGCTTTCGAAGATTGAGCCCATGAAGAAGGTGGCCCGCATGCTGCGATCCCACAGGGAGCTTTTGCTCAACTGGTTTCGCGCCAAAGGAACTATTTCCAGCGGTGTTATGGAAGGTCTCAACAACCGTCTGAAACTGACTACAAGAAAATCGTATGGATTTCGAACATTCAGAGCTACAGAAGTTGCACTCTATCATACACTTGGAGCACTACCAGAACCGGAATGGACCCACAGATTCCGCTGAGGAGGCAGAATAATTAAACCGTCGTAACTGACGACCCCTTCTGTCGCCCGTGCCGGAGCTCGGGTAGGTTGGCTGCCCAACCCCGGGCGGCGCTTCGCTTGATAGGGGCTATCCTATGTTTTCAGGGTTTCGAGATTGAGGGAGGCTGAAACCCGCGAAAAATCAGGGTCCGACATGCGCTTTCGCGTTTGACATCGAGGAAATCCGGGACTTCCCACACGTTAACCTATTCCGTGGACGCGGCAGAAATAGGTTAGGGATCGCATGGTGTTTCTCCGGTGGACGCTGTCAAACCGTGTTTTTCCATCTCGGAGCTTTGCGGCCACACGACCGGCATTCGACTTATTTTGATATCAAAATTCGAACCTGCCCAATATAATAGTTTTTTATCCCAAAGTGCTTCTGATGCAATATGTAGATTGAGAGGCTGAGTGAGCTTTTGCGCCGGGTGAGAATTATGAATAGAGAGCCCAGAATTCTCATGCCAACGATAGGCCTCTTCTTTATGACCGTCGGAGGCGGATTGGCCCAGGCTCTGCTCGGCCGGGAATCATCGCGTCACACAGCGTAAACACTGGAGAACATCAAATGAGATTTCACTATTGGCTCCCCCTCCTCGCAGTTTTCGGAATGTTTCTCGTGGCGCCCTTGGCGCACGCGCAGGAGGATGCGCAGGGCAGCAAGGACCATCCCCTGATCAGCCGCATGCCTGGCTATTATATTGACAGTTATGACGTCAGCGAATTCGCTGCGTTTGAACCGACGGTAATCGGCGGCAAGGAGGTGCACTGGGAAGGGAAGAGGTACAAGATCTCTTATTACCGGAAGGAGGACGCGGCGCAGGTCAGCACGCTACAGATCGTCAGGAACTATGAGGCGGCGATCGCGAAGATCGGCGGCAAGCGACTTGGCGGCGACGAAAGGCGGTCAGCCTCCGAAATCCGCAAGGGTGGCGCCATGACGGGGGTGTACCTGGAAGTATTCAACGAAGGCCGCAACTTCGATCTCGTCATCGTCGAGACGCAGGCGATGCGCCAGGACGTGACGGCGGACGCGGCGGTCATGGGACGCGAACTCAATGCGGCGGGGAAAACGATCATATACGGAATTTACTTCGACACTGGATCTGCCGTGATCAAACCGGAGTCGGACCCGGCGATTGCCGAGATGTTGAAATTGCTGAAAGCGAACCCGAATCTTAAGGCGTTCGTTGTGGGCCATACGGACAACGTGGGGACACTGGAGATCAATCTCAAGCTTTCAGCGGACAGGGCTGATGCGCTCGTCAAAGCCCTGGTCGGGCGCGGCATCGAGGCGGCGAGGCTCAAGGCAGCGGGCGTGGGCCCATACAGTCCCGTTGCCTCGAATAAGGACGAGCCGGGCCGGGCACAAAACCGTCGCGTGGAGCTGGTGGAGAGGTAGACGGCCTAATGCAGGTAGTTTGCTGCCGGCGCCGGCGGAGGCGTCTTCGGTGGGCGCCAGATCAAGAGCAACCGCTGGAACCGGGAGCATCGGGCTGGAGGCAAAATCAGGGCTGTCCTTGCCAAAAGATCCATCGAAATCCCGAAATCCGGGACGTCCCACACGTTAACCTATTCCGTGGATGCGGCAGAAATAGGTTAACGTGTGGGACGTCCCGGATTTCCCCATGACCGCCGCGGGATCGAGGGAAGGGAGAGGCAGGAACTCTCCTTGCCGAGTGAAAACGCAGTCAGAAGCCAGGGCATAGGCGTGCGGGTTGAAGTTGGCGCCATAGGCGCCCCGCGTCTGCAGAGACACGACGCAGCCGGGCCGGACATCGGTGCGGTCACATAGCGCCTGGAAAATCTTCAGCACACACCGTTGATGTCGCTGTACGATCCGCCGGCGGGAATGTTCATGGCCAAGAGGGCCGAGGAACTCGGCAGCCGCCGCGGCATCACCCGCCCGCAGGCCGGCGAGTTCGGCTGCGGTTCTCATAAAAACCGCCAACGGCCGGGCGAGGTACTGTCCAAGATCGGCTGCACCAATCTCAGGGCGAACCGCTACGGCCGCACGGCGGCGGTGCGCCTGGTCATTGAAACCAACGGCCGCGGCAGCGCCCGCGCGCTTCCGGTGGAAGTCATTTTGGGCTACACCGGCAGTGGGACCCGGCTCGAAGTTCTGGGCTGGTATCACGCCCCGCATCCATGAACTCGGCGTTGGCGCGGAAATCGGCTATTTGGCTTCGTTTCGGTATATTAGCGATGGCGTTGGCGTGTTTTCTGTCAACGGTCTCCATAGCTTCGAGAAGCCTGGTTCCAAGCTTGGCCCGTTCATCACTGGAGGCTATTCGCTGATCTTCCGGAGCGGCCATGTAAATGCTATGAACATCGGTCGAGGCGCTGACTACTGGTTCGCCAAGAGAGCTGGCATGCGGTTTGAGCTTCGCGATCATGTCAGCCCACGGCACTTTAAGGATCACCTGCTCCAGGGGCGGTTCGCAATCGTGTTTCGCTGAGTTTCAATCCGCTGATTTTATAAATCATCTGTGACGGAAGAGCTTTTTTACATCCGGCCAAAACTCCGATAACAGGTTTCCACCGGCATCGAATCCTAAAATGATGCCGCCCTGCGCAAAGCCCTCGCGGACGGTGTGATACCGCGCCGGGTACCATTCGTTTGACAAGGCTGCTGCCCCCACTGCGCTGGCTATCCGCGCTACCCCTACGGTGGTATGGACCGAGTCCGTACGCGTGACTACAGTCGCCGCCAGTGCGTGACCCAGCCGAGCGAAAACGTTGTGGCTCCGGGCTGGAAAGTACCGGGGATCTGTCCGCAGGGCCGAATCCAACCCGAAAGCCAGCATGTGCCGGATCCCGGTATCCCCAAACGCCGACGCCGCTCGCATGCCATACCCCGCCGCTCCCAAACGCCACTCGCGCGGTATGCCGATGGCGTGTACCACGCCGGCGTACGCCGCCGTCTTCACGGCTCCCGTCGGGCCTACCACACTGAGAACATGGAAGCGTAGTTTCCCTTCCACGCTGAGGGGAGTTCCGTTATCCTGAGTCTGCGCCACTGCCGCCGGCAGTGCCGCCAATATCAGAATCGCGCCTATTGCAAGCTGTCTCATGGCCGTCATATTGCCCTTTCCAGGATTTTTATTTTCCTAAAATCCTTCCTAACTTCTTCTAGCGTTCCCAGTCCCGGAGAATTGCACTGGAGCGTCTTTTTTTTTGGAATCCTTGTATCGATGACGCCCCTGGGCCTGTGCTACCTAAGTAACTGCCGGCCCTGCGGAAAAAGGACAATGATTCCGCGAGATGCACTTGCGTGGAACAGGCTTTTACTTGAAGAAAAATGTCCGTTTTCCGATTTGCTTGCAGTTATGCGTCGAAATCCGGGACGCCCCGGATTTCCACGTGCTGTCCGGATGTGATATAAAATAAGCAGGAATTCATCGAAACAGAATGAACAGCATCTCCAGGGGCGTGAATGGCAGTCGATGGTCGGTAGAACGTTCGTGCATTTCCGGTTCGCGGGCATGCTCGGTGCGGGCGGAATGGGCGGTTCCCAGCATTCGCTGAATCTGATTCCGCTTCTTCAGAGGGGATTGAGCGCATGTCAATGGACCGTGCAACCTCCGATACCACGTGCATTTGCATCAACCATGCATTAAATGGGAGGAGTCTCTATGTGCCTACTTAAATTCCGGGCTTTGATTTTGCTAGTCGCATTGCTGATGGCCTGTGCGCCGAGGGTAACTCCGCGGCCGAGTCCCGGCGTACCAGCTCAGGAAGAACCGCAGCTAAGCGAAGAAGAGATCCGGCAGTTCCTGCTGAACGCGAGGATAGTAAACTCCAAGGGCACTCCCAAGGGAATTACCATGCCTTCGCGGTTGACGCTGACGGATGGGAAAATCACCCATGATGCGGGCTTCCAAACCATTAACGAACGCAAGAACAAACAGGAATTTCCGGACGGCAGATCTGAAATCAACTTCGTCGATTCCTATTTGTATAACATCGCGGCTTTCGAACTGGCCAAATTGCTGGGAATCAGCGATATGATCCCGGTAACCGTGGAGCGCTCGTACCGGGGCAAGAAAGGAGCGCTCAGCTGGTGGGTGCCGACCATGATGGACGAGGCTACCCGCTACACCAAGAAAATCCAGCCACGAGACGTGGACGCCTGGAACCGGCAGATGTATAGGAAGAGGATCTTCGCCGAGCTTGTTTGCGACACGGATCCAAACTTGACCAACGTTCTGATCTCACCGGACTGGCATTTGTGGATGATCGACTTCACGCGTGGGTTCCGGCTGCAAACGGATTTGAGAAGCCCCGCCAACCTCCAGGACATTATGATCGGACGGCGGCTGCTCGAGAACCTGCGCAAATTGAGCGGCAACGAACTGATGCAGAAAACCAAAGGGTATCTGAATAAATCCGAAGTTGATGGTGTAATGGGCAGACGGGACAAGATTGTAAAACTATTTGACGGACTCATCGCAAAGAAAGGCGAGAAAGCGGTAGTCTACGACGATCCGATCGACAGGGCTAAATAACCAGGCTCAACCTCAGGTCGTCTTTTGGATTTTGGGGACGCACCGAGACAAAGTTAAAGAGCACAATAGCATAGAAGAAAAATAGCGATCTCCAGAGCCCTTAGTCCGCATTTTGAGCGTCATTTTATTGCAGATAAGCGATTTCATTTCCCGTTTGAGGATTAGATCGGATAGCCTATACGCAATAATGGGGGTGGAAAATCGAGATTAAGCCCTCTCTTAAGGCCTGTTTTCAAGCCAAAATATTCAATCTGTGCGTGTTACGTCGGTGCGTCCCCTGTTCTCCGCATAGATAACCTTGATGCGGTCAAAGGATATTCCCATCGTCTCGGCGGCAATTTACGACAGCACGGTCGCCGATCCCTGGCCGATGTCGGTTTCCCCCGTCGAAATCCGGGACGTCCCGGATTTCCCGGATTTCCAAGACCTTAGCGCGATCGTCGTTTCAGAGTTTGACGAATTCCACTCTCCGATTTTCGGCCCGCCCCTGCGGCGTGTCGTTGGGCTTCACCGGTTTGGTCTGTCCGAGCCCCTCGGTGGTCAAGCGTTCGGCCCCGATGCTGAATTGGGATACCAGTACGGCTTTCACAGCCTCAGCGCGCCGCTTCGATAAATCCAGGTTCTTCGCGCTATCCCCCGTGCTGTCGGTATGGCCTTCAATCCTGAGCTTCAATCCCGGCTCAGCTTTCATGGCCTCTGCCACCACTTTCAACACCGGATTCGACTCCGGCCGCAAGCGGTCGCTGTTTACGTCGAAGGTGATTCCGTAGGTCACAAACCTGCCGGCCGAGAGGATCGTCTTGCTAAAATCCGGGCTCGACTCGGCGATGCGGAATCTCAGGAAAGCGTATTGGGCTCCTTCATTGGGATCCGTTTCCATCCAGCCGCGCTTCAGCTTGCTCACGTCCACCTGATTCACATCGATGAGCCGCTCGCCGTTCAGATAAATGCGAATGCGGCCGTCCTGCAGCCAGAGATTGAGGGCATTCGGCTTGGCATCCTCATACCTGCATTCCGCCGAACCGATCTCTCCTTCCGGTCCCTCCAGGTTCGCATCGCATCTTTGCTCGGGATGAAATCGAATCCAGAATTTCAAGACCCGCCCGTCTTCTCCGTCGTCAAACTGCCAGGAAAGGTCGCAGTTGTCGGCCTTGGCAAGCGTGAAGTCCTGCTCGATTGTGAAGTTTTTCGGCCAGGCGGTTACGTTAGGATACAACTGGGTAGCCTGGGTTGCCAGCAGGCGGCCTTCGGCACTCAGCTTCACGCTCGCGCCGCGCACCTTCCAGTGGGGCGGTGCGCCCCCTTTGGGCATATCCGTGAAGTCGTCGAACAACAGCATCTTTTCTCCGGGGATAAAATCCCAGCCTTGCGCGAGGTTTGCGGTCTGATTTCCGGTTGCCGCCAGGGAAAATACCGCCAGAATGATCATTGCAATCATAATGAGCCTGTCCTTCTTCAATTTATGGCACCGACACTCCATGACTGCGTGGAATGGCGCCCTCTGACTGCGTCTTATCGGCTTTTGAGGGAACTTCGCTCACCCATTCTGCGCATATTAACTTATAGGATATCCCATTGCGGGCACGCAAGGGGAAAGTGGCAGGGGTGGCAAGAACGCGGACGAATTCGGGACAGTTGCCAGTGTCCCCTTTCGGGGACAGCGGCGACTGTCCCTCCCGAGAGCCAGTCCGGAAAACGATCTCCAGTTTCCCCTTGTTCTTCCGAATAGGAATGCTTATAAGAGCTGGGGCGCCATTGCCGGGCTCTTGTCACAAAAAGTGTCTTGTTGCGACTATCCACCGTGGTCGAGAGGGTGGATTAGCAAAGGAGGGTTGGATGAAAGATCAATATGTCTTAAGCGTCATCATTCTTTCGATCCTCTGCGGTGTCTTTGTCACCGTCCAGGAGTCGTTTCCGCAGATATCAACAGATGAGCAAGGCGTTCGCCTGGCTCTGGCGCAGTTCAAGAAAGGGATCGACTCAGGGGACAGGGCCCTCGGGCCACAATTAGCGACGGGGCCGTACGCATCGCAGTTTATCTCCTTGTACAACATGTTCGTCGAAGGCTATCAAAAGTATAAAATGCCACTGCCTATGGAACTCGGCCACATCAAGATCCTGAAAGATGGCCGAGCCAAGGTTGAAACCTATCTGAATCCGGGCCGGAACCTGTTCGTTTTCACTCTAGTGAAAGAGAAGAATCAATGGAAATTCAGCCATCAAGAAGGGATCCTGTTCCCAATCTTCGAATTCCCAAAACTGCCTCACGGCCAAATCCTGCAGCTTCCCCAAGATAAGCGAGGCTTCATGATGGCCGAGCGGGACATCGCCTTTAAAAGCTATGTCTACCAACAGATCAAGAAGGATCGCGGAGAAATTGCCGCCCGCGATTTTTTTATGGACGGTCCCGGCTTCAAAGTCGCCATGGACGCATGGCTTCCTTTCCTCGAGGGCGCCGGGCAATTCGCCATGTTCCTGGCTGTCCTTGAGTCGAATTATTATGGATCGACCTGCGTAGTAACCAAGGCGGCGGAGGAAGAGGCAGAAGTCCAGTTGAAGCCTTTTCGCGATCTCGAGGTTTTGAAGATTGCCGTCTTCAACCCGAAACTTTCGCCAGAAGAATTTCGGGCGCTGTACGGCCATATCATGAAAAACAGGGCCGAAGCGTGCGGCCTGGATATCGATATTTCGATCCAGGATACAGATTGTATTTTAAAGATCAGGAAAAAATAAGGGATCCGGTCGAGACCCAGCCCACGAATATTTCCTGAATTGTTTCTGAGGATTCATGATGTCAGCCATGTCGGGGCGGACGGACGAAGGCGGGAGCACGGCACGCGCGCGAATGCATCGCTTACGAATCCGCGTTACCGAACCTTCGTCGACCGCATTGTCACCGCCCTTGCCCAACGCTACGGCAATGACCGGCGGGTTTGGGGCTGGCAGCTCGACAACGAGCCGCTGGCGACTCCCGACTTCAGCCCCTCCGCACGCCAGGCTTTCCAGCAATGGCTGCGGGCTCGCTATGGCACCGTGGACAGGTTGAACGGGGCGTGGGTGGGCAGTTTCTGGAGCACGCGCTACGGCCGGTTCGATCAGGTGCTCATCCCCAATGCGGCATCCACAGGCGAGGACAAGTTGAGCCCGCATGCCCTGCTCGACTTCCAGCGCTTCACCGCCGATGCAACCGCAACATTTCTCAACCGCCAGGCGGATATCCTCCGTCAGCACATCCGCGGCGAGCAGTGGATCACGACCAACTATGTCAACGTGAGCACGTCCGCCGATCCGCGCCGCTCCGGCGAGCTCGACTTCCCTGCATTTACCATGTACCCGGTGCGGGGAAGAAACATCCTCGGCGGCGACAGCTTCCGCCTCGGCGATCCGATGCGCCTTGCGGAAGCCTGCGATTATTACCGCCCCATCAAGGAGGTGACCGGCGTGATGGAGCTTCAGCCGGGACAGGTCAACTGGGCGCCTACGAATCCGCAGGTTTATCCCGGCGCGATCCACATGTGGATCCTGCATGCGTTCGGCGGCGGCAACTCCTTCGTCTGCACCTACCGGTACCGGCATCCGTTGGGAAGCAGCGAGATGTACCACGACGGCATCGTGGGAACCGACGGAGTCACGCTCTCCCGGGGGGGTGAAGAGTTCGTACAGGCCCTCCGCGATGTCAGAATGCTGCGGACGAAGTACGATGCGCGCGCGGCAGTGCCTGAGAAAATCGCACGGCGCAGGACGGGATTCCTCTGGAGCCACGAGGTCATGTGGGACCTCGACATCCAGCCGCAATCCGAGTCATGGGACACATGGCGGCACCGGAATATTTATGCCGCCGCCATCAAGTCCACCGGTGCACCGCTCGATTTCCTAGCCGAATCCGACGACTTTTCCAGGTATCCGTTCATTGTTGCGCCTGCCTATCAGCTCGTGAACCCTGACCTGGTGAACAAGTGGCAGGACTTCGTCGAAAAGGGGGGACACCTGATCCTCAGCTGCCGCTCAGGAATGAAGAACGGTGACGGCCATTTCTTTGAAGGGAAATGGGCCGCGCCCATCACCGGGCTGATCGGCGCCGATCTGGATTTCTTCGACATGCTGTTGCCCGATGGCGATGGACATGTGCGCACCGGCAGCAGTTCCTTCACCTGGAAGATCTGGGCAGACGTGCTCACACCCGCCGCGGGCACGCAGGTGCTGGCCTCCTACGCCGACCAGTTCTATGCGGGCAAGGCGGCTGCCGTGACACGGCCGCTGGGCAAAGGGACGGTCACCTACATCGGCGTCGAGACCAAGGAGGGGGCGCTCGAACGGCAACTCGTGCGCGGCGTATATGAACGACCGGGCATCGCGATCGAAAACTTGCCCAGGGGCGCCTATCTTGAATGGCGCGACGGATTCTTGGTGGCGGTCAACTATTCGAATGAGGCCGTCACTTTTCCCGTTTCCCCGGGTGGGGACATCCTGATCGGAAAGAATCCCCTGGCTCCAGGGCAGGCGCTGGGTCGCCCTGCATTTTTTCAACCCGCATCCAGGTGGATATCCTGTATCCGTTCGATCTCGTGCTGATCGATCCGCAGCCGGCAGGGAACTGTTTCAGTTTCCCGATGCGCGTGTCCTGCAACAGAGATTTCAAGGAAGCATCACTCAACGCGTAGGAGATCAGCAATTCAGCCACCAGTCATTGGCGCAATATTCAGTACAAGCTCAACCGATGGCTTTTGGCTTTACTCGGCGGATCGGCGCGACTTCGAAATCGGTATCGGGTTGGACCGTTCTTGACCTTCTACACAGTTGCACATATACTGTGTGCCATGAAGAACATTACGTTAAGCATCGACGAAAGAGTGTTGACGGCGGTGCGGCGCTATGCGGCTGAGCGCGAATCCACGGTGAACGGCCTCGTGCGTGAGTTTCTTACCGGCATCGCCGTGAACCAGGACCGCGCGCGCGAAGCGCGCCGGCGGATCAGAGAACTGAGCAAGAGATCCAAGGCGCGTATGGGCAGCATCTCCTGGAACCGCGAGAGCCTGCATGACCGTTGACTCCTTCCTCGATACCAATATCCTGGTTTACGCGGCCGCGGGATCCGGCGCGGAGATGCCGAAACGCAGGCGTTCGCTGGAATTGATCGAAAATGAGAATTTCGGTCTGTCCGGCCAGGTACTGCAGGAATTTTATGTAACGGTGATACGGAAAATCCGGGTTCCACTAACGCCGGCGGCAGCGATGGATTGGATTGAGCAACTGGAAGCGTTCCCTTGTCTCGCGCTCGATTCGGGCTTCGTCAAGATTGCCATCGAAACAAGCGTGCGCTATGGTCTCTCCTATTGGGATGCAGCCATTGTTTCTGCCGCTGGGATTCTTGGGGCCGGCACCCTCTATAGCGAAGACTTGAATCATGGCCAGCAGTACGGCTCGGTTCGAGTCTGCAATCCTTTCAGGACTCGCCGGGAACGCCCAGAAAAGGGTGACAGGTGACCGTCCCCCCTCGCACGGCTCATTGCTTTGCACGCCTTACCCCAGGGGAAGCTCCGAGAGGGGCGACAACCCAAGCGCGCGTGTGATATCCTGCGGAGCTCGAAAGGTCGGGGCGCGGTCTGCGCAGGAGGTGGGGCAATGAAAAGGGCCGGTGCTGCGGGTTTCATGATCGCGACCCTGTTGTTTTTTTACGGAGGCAGGAGCATGGGGACACCACCCACCGCCAACTCGAATCAGGATCGGACCTTGTCCGTGGAACAGGCTTCCCGCTTTGCCGGACTTGCCATGAAGTGCATTTCCAGGGAATATCCCAACAAGCCTGAACATGTGCTCAATACCGCCGCTGATGTTCTCAGCCCCCGAGCGCTGCACCCCGCTTTCTACGGATGTTTTGACTGGCATTCCTCGGTTCACGGCCATTGGATGCTGGTGCGCCTGCTGCGCCTCTTTCCAGGGCTGCCGGAGGGTGTCGCCGTGCGAGCGGCGCTCAACAGGAACCTCACGGCCGACAATATCCGGACCGAGGCGTCTTACCTGGAGGCGCCGAACCGCCAGTCGTTCGAGAGAACTTACGGATGGGCGTGGTTGCTCAAGCTCGCGGAGGAACTCAACGGATGGGACGACCCGGACGGCCGCGCCTGGTCAAGGGATCTGGTGCCGCTCGCCGACGCCATTGTGGCCCGCTACCTCGCGTTCCTTCCCAAGCAAAATTACCCGATCCGCACGGGTGTGCACCCCAACACCGCCTTTGGCATGGCCTTTGCGCATGATTACGCGCGGGCCACTGGAAACCGCGGGTTGCTGGGGCTCCTCGAAGAACGGGCACGCACCTACTTTCAGGCAGACACATCCTACCCCGCCGCCTGGGAGCCCGGCGGGGAGGATTTTTTCTCGCCTTCGCTCATGGAAGCCGACCTGATGCGGCGCGTCCTTCGGCCGGAAGAATTCCAGGGCTGGTTCCGCCGTTTCCTGCCGGAAATCGGAAAGGGCGCTCCCGCTGCGCTCCTCGCGCCTGCGGTCGTGACCGACCGCAGCGATCCGAAGCTGGTGCATCTGGACGGCCTGAACCTCAGCCGGGCCTGGTGCATGCGGGATGTCTCCGCTTCGCTGCCCAACGGGGATCCGGCGCGCCGGGTTCTCTCCGATGCCGCAGCGCGACACGCGACGGCCGCGCTCGACCACGTCGCCAGCGGTGATTATGCAGGCGAACACTGGCTTGCCTCGTTTGCCGTTTACCTGCTCTCGGGGAGCGGGCAATAATCGCAACGAGCAGGAAGGGGATTCCAGGAATGAATGGGTGGACCAGTTGCCCGGTGTGTCTGAACATCCCTCGCCGGGAGGAGATTTCCAATCCAAAGCAGCTCACGGCCGTGATTGAAAGGACCCGGCGATACCTGGCCGAAAACAAGTTGCGCGAGGTGGCGCATCCTCAGGGTTCCGGGCTCCCCTGGACTCAAGCGGCTTTCGATGTTTTGCCGGCGAACGGGCCCTGGGATGACATTCTCCTCTACCGATTTTCCTGCAGTCGCTGCGGCGCGCTCTTTGATCTGCACGCGGACACCTATCACGGAAGGGCCGGCTGGGAACGCGCTCCCGAGCGAAGGGGGGACAGTCACCAGTGTCCCTAAACTCGACCGACCGGGACACTGGTGACTGTCCCTCCTTGGGTGTCCCGCGTCGCAGAAAAAGACGTCTTCGCGCCGGTTGCCAAGGATAGGAAGTTCAAGCTGCCGTGGCCTTCGGGCGCGCCCCCCTGCATCCGGTCTCCTCAACTTCCGATAAAAATCAACTATGTTAACTTCGGGGCATATGCCCCAAAGCCAAGCATCATTTTAATGCCGAACTGTGGTCCAGCATACGGATTTTTACACACCTATCCTTATTGCAGCGGCAACTTCCCAAACCGGCGCGCGCTATTGCGGGAGCGAACCGCCTGGTCGTGCTCGACCGAAGCGACAAGACTTTGTGGACCAAGGAATTGGATTTGACTCCGTCCCCGGGTTTCTTGCACGACAGGGCCATTCCCATAGCGGATCTGGACGGCGACGGCCATTCCGAAGTCGTTGTGGGGATCAGAAATCTGGACAGGCAACGTGGCCCGAACAGCATCTTAGCCATGGATTGCAGAGGCAAACCGTTGTGGGAGTTTGCGCCCGGCGCAACGGGCAACTGGGGCGGCGTCGAGTTTTCCCGAGATTTCCTGATCATGGACTACTCTGCCGACGGACGCCTTAGGAACGGAAAAAGATTCGTTACCGTGCTTGCCAACAATGCTTTGGGATCGGCAAGCCAGGTGGCAGTTATTGATGATCACGGCAAGCTTGTCGGCGAATATTTGGCATACGGGCTGGATCTTCGATCATTTGCTTATGGATCTGGACAGCGACGGCGATGACGAGATCGTCCTTGGCGGAGTCAACGATCTAAAGCATCAAGCATTCCTGGCGGTGATCGAACCGGATATTCCCAGGTCGATCTGTGAGGTGCCCGCCGGCTATGCTCCCTCCTTTGCCACCGGCAAGGAAGTGGCGTACCTGCTCTTCCCTCCTTCGGAGGCTGCCCAAGCGATTGCCCGCAGCAGCCGCGCGGTAAAGCTCAAACGAAAAGAGCCAGATCACCTGTCTGTGTCCATTCAGCTCCCGGTTACCGGGGACGCCGACATTCCGGAAAGAGTCTACGTGCTAGACCGCAATCTCCAGACGACCGAGCTGCACATCACCGACGAATACAAAAGCATACACCATCAGCTGCGGCAGGAACGTCGGCAGGAACACGAGTACCAGGCAGCGGAAAAAGTCAAACTGCTATACCTAGAGTGCCTCTCCCAGGCGGCCCAGAACAAGAAGGCTCGAACGCCGCATGGCACTGAGATCGTGCGTTGACAGGACTTGCCCAGGTTAAGACTCGAGACAGCATCTAATTGCTTATCGGTTGCTCATCAAAACACTTCCGCTGTATAATCAGCTGTCAAATCACGGATGACGATGAACGCAAAGCGGCGTTACGTGACGGAAGCCACCAAAAAGGAAGTCCTCAGCTTCTATGGAAATCATTGTATCATTTGCGGCGTGGATCCGTCAGCGGTGGATCTCGCGCATATCGAGGAGGATTGCACCAGAAGTGGCTTCGTCGATTTGGCTCCTATGTGTGCAAATGCCAACCAATCTTGTCAGCGTTCACAAGATCAATGCACTTATCCTCTTATCGAGGAGGTAAGACCGGCTCGTTTGGAAATAACCGCCGATTCACATTTCTCCCGCGGAAAGTGGTCAGCTGCCTACGGATGTTTACGTATTGCCGCACATCTATACTCCCGGTGTGATCGCCCTGTGGATGCCCTACACTGTCTCATCCGTAGCATTCGGCCTCTGAGACCAATAGAAAACGCAGATCTCCTCTTGTACTCAGTCATTTCCGCCGCCCACCTCATCACGCAAAAACGGTCGAGAATACCGGCTTTGTATCACGGCTTGTTTCTCCACCAAGTGGCCCTCGTTCTATTCGATTATGCGCTCATCAATGACGCCTTTGAGTTTGAACGTCATGCTCAAAGATTGCTGGATCGAACAAAGCTGTCCGACAATCCAGATCGACTTGAAATTATTCGCGAGAATGCGCGCCGTGGTGTCTGCATGGTTAGTCCGCAACCTGATATTCTAATACCGGAGCTAGAACGATCAAATGAAACCCTTTTCAGACATGGTGATTACACTGGGGTGGTTACTAATTTTCACGTAATGTCGGCTATCGAAATAGCTGTTCATGGTTTCTCCATGCGCGCCCGGGAGTATGTTGAGCAAGGATTAACGTTCGAAAACAAAGCTGAGAATCTATGGCCAATAGCCGAGCTCTACCTGCTAAAGGGTAGGTTTTTGAAAGGCGAAAACGATAGCAAAGCCAAAGATTACTTGGAGTCGGCCCTTAAGAGTTTCTCTATGTACTGTATACGCCCGGAACCGCTACGTTGCGAAGGGAACCTCATAAGCAACGAACCCGGCCATATATTGAGAGAGCTCGGATATAATGAGTTCCAACTCATAGGTGTTCGGGGTCCGTGCCCATTGAGCCAAGATCTGTTGAAATGTCTATTGACACAAGTAATCGGACAAGATCAGAAAGACTGAACTGTGGTCACAGACCGACGGGGTTGTCACACGCGTTTTACTGTTGTGGCTGTGGCCGAGGGAACTTTTGAATAACGGAAAAAGCACAGGTTTTTGAGAAGCATCCAGACAATCGACTCATGCAAACATTTGGTTTTTTGCGAACCAAGAATGTGAGCGTACTTGTTTTGGCATATACAGCCGAATCAGGAGACCAATCATATGGATTATAAACAGCGCTGGAAAAAGATTGATCTCTTGGGCAAAGGAGGACAGGGTGAAGTTTATAGGGTACTCGACCTGTCAAAATTCAAAATCGAACCAATGTTCGAAACCGTTAAAACAGCGATTGGCTTGACCCAGACCATTGAGATTCAGCATAAGCAGTTCGAACAATTTCAGCAAGTGATCCTGGATATTGGGCGCATGGAAAATCCGATAAACCAGGGCGCCTTGAAGCTTCTGCACTTGCCCGAGGCCGCACGAGACGCCGAGCGCGCGGCTGAACGAATTGCCAACGAGATCAGAGCAATGTCGGAAAACGTCCATCCCAACCTGCTGCGGCTGGTTGATGTCGACTCTGACTCGAAGTGGTTCGTCTCCGAATACTATCCAAGAGGATCCCTGGAAAGGGCGCATTTTTTCCGTGGTGATTTTATCGGCGCGCTGCGGGCTCTTCGTCCGCTGGTTGACGGTGTCGCAATGCTGCACGGCGGACGCCCTTGGGTTCATCGAGACATCAAGCCTCATAACGTTTTTGTGGGCGCAGACGGCCGGCTCGTGCTGGGAGATTTCGGGCTAGTCTTCTACCGGGATGACCAGCGGACTAGGATTTCGGGAACTTTCGAGAATGTAGGCACTCGGGATTGGATGCCGCCATGGGCCATGGGGATGCGGGTGGAGGACGTTGGACCTCCGTTTGACGTGTTCGGTCTGGGCAAGCTCCTCTGGGGGATGGTGGCGCCAGGCGAGATTCTTCAGCTCTGGTATTACGACCGTCCCCAATTTGATCTTGAGAAAAAATACCCCAAGGCACCTTACATCCATTTGGCCAAGCGGCTTTTTTCCAGATGCATCGTGCAGGAAGAATCACAATGCCTGCCGGATGCAAAAGCTCTGCTCGCCGAGATTGACGAGCTGCTACTTATGATTGACCGAGGCGGTGATCTGTTTGAGGATGGCGCGAAAATCCTCTGCCGGGTTTGCGGACGTGGGCACTATGAGCACTATGAAGGGCCAAGCACTCAGTTCTTTATGGACCAGCAGCGCGCGTGGGAAATGCATGCATGCACGTTCTGCAAAAACGTCCAGTTCTTCTTGAAAACGCCCCAGGTCAAAAAACACCCTCAGGCTTGATGAGGGTGCTTGCCAAAATCGGTTCTATTGGCTCGACTCGGTGGGAGCTGGCGCCGTATCTGCCGGCGCGGTCGATTCGGCAGCTGGCGGAGGAGTGGTCGTATCTATGGGGGGGGGGTCGATGTGTCGGCGGAAGCCTGCAATTCGTCCGATGGGGTGGTAGAATCCGCCGGTGAGGACTCTGCTGGCGCAGCGCTTTCTGATTCGGGTTCTGTGGCTTCCATCGAGGCAGATGCGGAATCTGTGTCAGCGGGAGCCGCTTCGTCTTCAGCCCGCACCGAACTGGCGTCATAAGGCTGCAATTCATCCGAGGCAGAGGATTCTGCCGCCGGCGACTCCGCTGCAGACGCCGCGTTTGTTGATTCGGATGGTGTTCCTTCGATAGATGAATTGTCACCTTGAACCGCAGGAGATGAATCGGCCGGTGCAGGCAGTAATGGAAGCGATGAAAGGGCCGTCGGTCAATTAATCTCCGATTTCTATCAAACTGGAATACCGCTTAATTTCAACCAGTTTCAGTATTACCGGCGAAAGCTTGGGTTCGGCATCCCGCGGCAGCCAAACAGCCCGGAATTCCTTCTGATATGAGTACCGAAAGTGCTTTTGCCCGAAAATGTTGACGTCACGGATCTTTGTATGAATCGGATCGACGTATTCCACAGGACCAGCGGAAGCATTTAGTTCCGGGAAGCTTAATGTCATCGCTTCAAACAGCTCTTTCAAAAATCGTTGCGGCTCACGGATTATTATGCAGGAGTCTGCGCAGAAATCGACGAATAGCCGAGGGACTACGATCGTTGATAAACAGTATACGTAATAGTCGATCCGAGACTTGACAGTGATGAGATTGCCTATTGGGTGGATTTGCGTAGGCACTCCCGTTTTGGGATCTTTGGTTTTGATCACCATCTCGCCCGGTGGGGGTTGGATATAGATTTCGAGCTCTCGATCACGAATCGCCGGATTGAGTGATGCATCATTGTAACAGCTTGCCGGCGAAATGCGTACCAGACCCTCATCATGCATGCGCCGCATGTGTTCCCTTTTCCCATACTTGACGATGAACGACCCTGGTCTAGGCAGCAGGCTTTTGATCTTTGTAACCGTCCTCGCTGCTCTTTCTGCAAGAGAACTGTCCGGACGTGGAATCTGGACATCGTCCATCAGGCCGTCCTCGAATCCAGCAGGGTATCCCCCATACCGAAAGTGAAATTCTTCCAAGGCATGCGTCCACAGAATCAACCATCGCGTACCCTCCGGGACACCCGAGTGGATACCAATCTTATTCTCCTCCGTTAAAAAGAGCATGTTCACAATAATGTCTTTGGTGCGCTGGCGCAATTCCGTTTCGCTTAGATGCGCCATGTACCTTCGGGCGCGATACTGTGCTCGCCACAACTCATGTCTTTTCATCGCAAATTCCTTATAAGCATTTCTATTCGGGAGGGCAAGGGGAAATCACTGTGAGAAGGAAGGAAAAGGGGAGAAGACTCGGGGCAGGCGGCGCATTGCCGGGCGGGAGACGGTTTTTGAGGGGTAGGAAGCCCGGCAATGCGCCGCCTGCCCCGATTTC